>Ga0256382_1000001_pt1 | contig 30674 bp, 53 predicted proteins | sample LS1750viralmetaG_FD_189072 | JGI IMG/M metagenome (GOLD analysis project Ga0256382, IMG submission 189072) | Seawater viral communities from deep brine pools at the bottom of the Mediterranean Sea - LS1 750m | ecosystem: Environmental > Aquatic > Marine > Mesopelagic | place: Mediterranean Sea...
TGTGTATTTTGTATTGAATTCGTCTCTGAATAAGCAGCGTAAAAGGTACTATATTTAAAAAGCTTTTTAAAATTACTTTCTTTTTTTTCTTGACTGCTTACGCTTATACTTACGATAAGAGCGAATAATACGCTTATTATTTTTTTCATCATTGTTTATTAGTTTAATTGTTACTGTATAAGCTACTCCACCTAAAACTGTAGCAGCTAAATCTTTTGTGTCAAATTTACCGTAGTCAATGTAATCGTATACTTCCTTACCAAATCCAATAACAAAAGAACTTGCGATAGGAACTTTTACATCAAACCTTTTACCCACATATTCTGAAAATACACCAGCATTAAAATGGTATATTTTATCCTCAGGTATTTGTGAATAACAAATTTGAGTTAAAAACGCTGCTGCAATAAGTAATCTATTTGTTCGTCTATTTCTTCTCTCCAATTTTTAGGTAGTTTTAAACTTATTCCACTTTCTATTTTTAATATTACCTCACCATCACTATATAAAATTATAGTTGGTAAGTATTCTATTTTTTCCTTTTCGAATATTTGTTTTGACTTTGAAATATAAAATGTCTCTATATTATGGTCATTAAACATTTTTAAGTCTACTTGCTCAGCGAAGGACGCAGTGTATTGAACTACACTAATTCCATCCTTATTTTGAGCTAAACTAACAACCGATACAAAAAGGGCAATTACCGTTACATTCCATCTCATTTATTTTTTACTTAGTTCATATAATCTTTGGTCAATTTTATTTAATTGTTCTTTGACCTCGTTAACGTCTTCACTTAAAACGTCTGTTTTTTCTTCTACTCTTTTTATTGTTGACCTAACCAACTCGTCCTTATATTTAAACTCGACTGGGTTTACATTGTTTGTTTTTAAAGAGTCTATATTATCAGTATTAGTTTGAACAGCTGCTTGTAAAGTAAAGTAAATACCAAACAAACTTGATAATCCTACAACTGCTCCTACTACTTCTTTTAGCGATAAGCTAAATTTACTATCCGTGTTTAAATTATTTTCCATCTTTATATTGATTGTAGCATACAGCCACTCTTTGTGATTTATTTTTAAATTCTTTTTGTATTACTTCTGAATTCACGCATCTAGCCATAAAATCAGTTTGTTTTTCTCCTTGTTTAGGTTTTGGTAAAGGCATATTATTGTGTTAATTGCTTTTGTAATTGTTTAATTTGAGAGCTTGTTAAAGTTCTCACGTCATAAAATCTTGTTTGATAAATATCACCTTCAAGAAACTTATTAAATCCACCACCATTGTGATTACAAATTTTCTGTAAAACTCTATTATCAAATGTCACGAAACTAGTGTCTACATATACTGATTTTCCATTATAATATAGTTCTACATAATCTGTTTTGTAATAAACAGCTAATTTTATTTCATTAGCAAAATCAACATCTTGTTGGTAAAATGATTGTGAACCTGTTTGAACTTGAAAATTCATAGCCATGTTAGGACTAGTCTTTTTAAAATTAAAAGCTATAACATTTACCGCTGAATTATCATTTAAAGAAATAACCGCTTGTGAATTAGTCAAATAATCCTGTAAAGCAGCCATTTTTACATGTATAAAATACAATCCAGTTGGTGAGTTAATATAATCTTGTAAATTTGTTATATTAAAGGAATCCTCTTTACAATCCGTGAAACTACCTGTAGCGTAGATATATGGTAACGCATATTTTGTTTTAGTTATATTTGCTCCCCAAAATTGTATCTGTTGACCTGATACATTATCTGTTTCCATATATGTTGGGTAAGTTCCAGTGTTTGGATTATTTACACCACCATATAACCTCATTTGGTAAGTTCCAGATGAGCCAGAACCTGTAGATGAGAAAAATCCAACTCTAAACCATTTATTTGGATATTCTTTTATAAGTATATTTTCAGGTTTATTAGCGCCTCCATCATCTAACGCAACACCGTTAATAATATCAAAAGTAACGTAAGTCAAATCAGTGCTATTTACAGTGTCATAAATAGATAGAGTAAAGTAACCAGTTCCTGGGTTTCCTTGTGTACCTCCTCCATCTCTAACCCATACAGATGTGTATATTTTAGAATCTGTAACCTTTACATCAAGGTTTTGGTGGACATAACAAAGTTGGTTAGTTTGATTAGTTGTAAATCTTTCAGCTGTTTGTAAACCGTCAGGAGCAGTGTGATTATCTTGACCTATAAAACCCCCAGTTTTTTGCCATAATCCATTATTGAATTCCTGTGTATATTTAGTCCAATTATCTTCTTCTTTTCTTAGTGAAATACATGGGTAATCACTTACCTTACCATTGTTTACATCCCAATCTTGTCTAGGCATGTTATTATTGAGCTCTTCAATAAGTCCATCAGGGTTCAACCTATGTGTCTCTGAGCTTCTTTGAATTGTTGGAGCAGCTGAATTTTGAGGATATGCTGGTACTTGTTTAAAAGCTTTAGTTTGCTTAAATGCTCCTACTATCCATGCTAAAGTTGGTGATATCATGAGACTATTTTATTTTTTTGGTAAATTATTTCTATCTTTTCTGTCACTGTTGTATACCAATCCATTAATTTTCCTTTTTAAAAATTGCTCTAATCGAACAATGTTTTTTTCTTTTATTTTGTAACTCATAAAACCCAACCACCAAAATCAGACGTAGTGTCAGGGTAAAAGTCATCCTCTTTATTTTCGTTATATTCAGGATAAGTACTTTGATTGTAACACATAAAATCTATAAAATTATTTGTATAAAATTGTGCAATATCTCTATATTTTTCTTGTAAATAATCTACCTCATTTTTTTCTACAGTAACAGCACTTTCGCTAGTGTGTTTGTAAACTCCTCCATTAGCAATTGTGTAAGCTGCAAATGGCATGTATGTAGTTAAAGCCCAATAAATAGTCATTGGTTTTAAGTAGGTTTCTAATAGTGTTTTGTATTTATCATTTGCTGGTAGAGAAATATCTCCAGTTAGAATCAAATCCTGTATTTTTTCATATAAAACCGTACCTGTATAATTTTGGATTTGAGTATCCATAGCAATCTCAACCATGTAAATAAATTTATCAGGGTCTACATTACCGCTTAATACAGAATATCTCTTTATATCTCTAGTTGTTATAAATAATGCTGTTGCCATTAATATTTGTATTTTAATGAGCCATGATTTGGTAAATCGAATGTAGCTTTTTTAGCTTCTTTACTTCCCCATGGATTTCTTTTATATGTCTTTGGTATTTCACCTGTTCTTCTGTAGTTAGCTAAAGCTGGTGAAACAGAAGCTCCTTTTTTCCTTCTAAACAAAACTTCCTTCCAAGCGTGTCTACAATAACATCCTCCTTTGTATTTAAATAAATCATAAGTGGATTTTCCTTCTGGAGAAAAGCCTCCATTTATTCCATCTCTACTAGCTTTATCAATGTCTTCGATTCTATAAATAATTCCTTTTTTAGAAAGCTGCATCATATTATCACAGAAAGGTCTTGATTTGTAAGTTGATTTACCTTTTTGAATTGTACCTGCATTAGATTTTTTAAAATATTGGTAACGTATTTTATAATTATCACTGTCTAATACAGACCATTTATCTTTAGTGTAAGCTATTGGGCTAGGGTTATTAGCGAAAACTTTTTTTATTTTTTCTAAAGTTGTTTCCTTTTTATCTATTATAGATGCTTTTACCCATTCATCGTGTTGTACATTTTCATCATCTACTTCTCTAACATCTGTTATTTCCCATTCATCACTTATTTCTTCACCTTCTAAATTTTTTAGAATTTCATGACCGTGTTCATCTGATAAATGTGGTACCTCACTTAATTCTACTCCTGTTTCTTCCTCAGCAACATCATCATCTACATCCTGTAATTGGTCAATATCGTTAAATGCTAAAGGTTTTAAAGTTTTAAAATATAAATCTAAAGCTATTTCGTTACATGAAAGAATATCATCCATTGAATCTATTATGCTATCTTGATAACACTTAATAACAATGTTATCCATTAATAAAGTAGCTGTTTCAATTTCATCTGCATTATTTCCTAACCCATCATTACCTTCTCTAATTCCTAATAACATTGGAGAAGTAACTCTATGAGCTACAATTAATTTTTTAAAACATTCTTCAGATAAATAAGTATAATGAGCAGGTGCATCATTTAATGGAATATCATCTACAGTTGTTTTACTTTCAGAGTTGTTATTGAAAGCAACGATTACCTTTTCACCTCTACTTCCTGTAAGCTTTTGCATTACATCAGTTTTTATTTGTTGCATTTTCTCAGGTGTAGGTACACCATTATTGAAGTTTACTACTTTTGTTCCACTAAAATTATTAATCGTATCATTAATCAGGTAGTCACCAATTTCATCTTCTAATTTAGCATACGGTAAACCTCCAGTGTAATCACAGGGTGAATAATAATAATGACCTGGAACATAAGGTCTTAACACGTACATTTCATTTTGTTTTTTATTAGTAGTTCCAAACGCAGGTATTCTCTGTGGTACCTGCCTTTTAGTAGCAACTTCTTGCCAATCGTTAGAATAGAACCAAGCTTCTATCTCACCATCATCATTACATTTTTCAGCTCTTAATGTTTCCATTGGAAAGTGAGTAGCGCTATAAACTTTTTCATCTTTATAAGTTATTTGTAAAGCAGCCATTCCAAATATTTTAAAATCTTTAACGTATTTTCTTAAATCAGACTTTTTAAATATAGTCATCATTTGCGCATATTGCTCTGGTTTTGAATCAGCATTTAAAGCTGCTATTCCTCTTCCATAAATTTGGTTAGATATACCATTAATAATAGAATGATTTGTGGTAGAGTTTAGATATAATTCGATAAGATAATTAAAATAGTCGTTATCCTCACCATAGTAGACCCATTCTTTGTTTTTTAATTCTACTATTTTAGGCGCAGTATAAGCTGCTAAATTAGTTATAAATAAATCGTTTGTCATAATACTATGTATTCGTTTGTGGTTTCATGTTCTACATATTCATCTTTATTCATTGAGAATTCAGAAATTAATTGGTCTGTGCAGAAAATTCTATCCCTATAAATTATTTCGTTTAGTGCATTAAGTATCTTTAATGTGTAAAAAGTATTGTTTTTTAACTCAGGAGAACCGAATGCAACATTAGTTGTATAGTAATACGCTTCCTTAGACCAAGTCAACCCCGTGTACTCTTTTGACGCATTAGTATCCTCGTCATGAATCACCAATTTGTCAGCATTATATTCCCTTGGAATAAATTTAATTTCTTGCTGAGTTAATATCGGTTTAAGAATTATCATTTTACTTTTTTATAAAACAATAAAACACTAAAAATGTTACAAAAAAAAACCCCCACAAAAGTGAGGGTCAAAACAAATTATTTTTTATTTTTTCTATTTCATTAATTTACCTCCAACTGTTAACCAGTTTTTGTGTTCTAAATAATGCTTAGCTACTTTTAATGTTCTTTTATAATTGTAAACATCATTAATCTCTATATGCCATTGTTTAGGGGTTTGCTTTAAAAGTTTCATAGATAAAACAGAGTATTTTTTATTTAAAGAAACTTGAACTCTAGTATTTCCTTTTGGAAACTCTACACCTTGTTTTAAAATTTCATAACTTAACTTTGATAAAGTTTTATAATATTTTTCAGTGTAATTTTGAGCAGATTCATCAAATACTTCTCTTTCCATTTGTAACTCATATTGAGGTTCAAAGCAAGTAGATAATGCATCACATAAAAATTCTAAATTCTTGTTAACGTTTATAAATAATAAGTGAGCTAAAGAAATAGTTTTAGATTCTTCATATTCTAATGGTGCTTCACTATTAAAATCAGCTGGTCTTAAATAACAGTTTATTCCAGTTGTGTAATTAGATTCGAAAAAAGTTACCGTAATATAATTAGCTAAGTCAACCACTGTGTCATTATAACCAAGTGACTTTATAAGATCGTTAACTAAGGAATCTAATAATTCTTTTTGTAATTCTCTTCTTAGTTGTTGTTGTTCTCTAATTTTAAATAGTACTTCTTCCTTTTTGTTTTTTGCGTACTCCTTAGAATCTAAGTAGTTTTGTAATTCTGTTTTGTACATTGAAATTGTTGTGTTCATGATTTTAGTTTTTTAATTAGTATTTGTGTTTTTGTGTTTAATATCCTAATGAATGAAAATATTCATCTTGTTTGTCTATATTTCTTTGTAACTCTAATTGAAGCTCTAAATATTCCCATTCAAATCTTCTACCTTGTTTTACTATGTTAGCCATTTTATTTCTTATCTCTTGTTGTTCTTGTTGTAATTTTAAATTTTTCATTTTGTTTTGTTTTAGTTTTTTAATTAGTATTTGTTTTTATGAATTCATTATTGTTAGCATAACGTTGAGTGTATTTTCTCCACACCCGTTAGCGTTTAGGAATTTTCCTCTGTATACGAATTCTTTTCTGTGTGTTCTTAAATAATTAATAGCTTCTGATTTTGTACGTGATATTATACCTGTAAATTCTGAATTAGATTCTAGGTATACTCCGCAACAGTTATCTGATTTTACTATTACTACTTCTTCTCTTAAATTTTTCATTGTTTTGATTTTAATTAGTATTTGTTTTAATTTGATATATCAAATATAACTAACATTTGTTAATAAAAGGCTATTTTTATAAATTTTAACATAATTTTAACATAATTTTAACATTTCCCTATCAAGAGAGCAAAAAAAAGCCCCAAATTAATGGGGCTCTTAAAATATGAAAATTAAAAAGTATTATGTTCCACTAACAACAACTGTATTGGTTGTGTCATCTATAATAGAAGGGTCTATAAAATTTGCTGGAGTTTTTTCTGTTCCTGTAAATGTAATGTTATATCCATTTAAATCTCCCATAGCTGCACCTGATGCAGTTGAAGGAGCAACCTCACAACCATTTTCTATACCTGCTAACACATATCTCGTTTCGTTACTAGCACCATAATTATAAAATTCAACTACGATCTGAGGACGTCCCCAAGATAATAATTTCATTTCTTTTCTAGTGGTTGGGTCTTGTTTCTTAAGTACAATAGTACCTGTTTGTGTAAAGAAACTTGTTCCGTTTTCTCTAGAATTCTCATTTGCTTCATCGAACGAGTTAGCACCTTTTAAATCATATTTGTATAACGTTAAAGGAGATGCAAAACCTGTAACAATTTCATCTGCGTCAAATGTTGCAGAATCCAATAAACCTTCAGTATAATTAATGAAATAGATTGCTCTTAATCCACCTACTGAATCTTTACAAGGTTCTAATCTTCCTAAACTAATATCACATGCCATAATTTAAATTTTTAGAAATATAAGGGGCCGAAGCCCCATATATAAGGTTAATAATTAGTTATAATATACTACGTCTTGAGGAACTCCAATCGCTAATCCAGCAGTAAATCTCATTACTACTCTTACGTTTTGTGAACCATCAATATCAGCCATATCGATTACTCTAACTTCGTTATAATCGTTTAATAATCCAGTACCGAAGAAAAGGTTTGTAGATTCAGCAGCAAACATCGTATCCGCAGATATTCCTCTTGCTACAAAAACAGGTACTCCACCCATTGATAAAGAACCATTGTTAAACCACATTGTTCCTTGATTATCTACACCCGCTGCTCCAACCGCTGTGAAACCTCCTAATACTTGAACGTATAATTTAGCTGCTTTAGGTGAAATGTATAATTTTAATTCTTCTTTACCGTATAAAGTATTTGGAATTGCATCAATTACCTTTTGCATTTCTGCTAAGATATTAGCTGCTGTTAAACCACCTGCACCTGCTACTGTAATTCCACCCCAACCAGGAGCTCCTGCTAATGCTTCAAAACCGTCATATTCACCAGCTGTACCTGTAGTACCTTGCCAAATAGTAGTTTCGTTTTGAGATGCTACTTTAGCTGCAACGTGTGCAATTAAGTAATCAGCGAACGAAGTCGGTAATTGGTCGAACGCACTGTATCCCATTTGGATTGCGTCCCATGTGTTAATAAAATCTTTCTTACATAATTGTAAGTTTACTTGAAATTCTTCTGGTTCAAGTGCTACTTCTGTTAAAGTAACAGATGAACTAGCGTCAAAGTCACAGCTACCGTCAGCAATCAGAGAACCAGTTTCAACTCTCTGGATGACTTCTCTATACTTCACGTTAGGCATAACCTCAACTCCACCGTCTGAAATAGTAGACGCTGATAATAATGCTGCTGAAATATATTTCTGTGAAAATTCACCAGCATAAGTAGTTGTAATGTTTACTGTTGTTGCCATTGTTTATTAATTATTGATTATTATTTTTATTTAAATATTGTATTAAATACTCTTTCTCTAGTTCCAGATACTTTACCGATCTTGTTTAATTCAATTTCTTTTTTAGCTTCTGGATTATGTTTTATTAATGAAGGGTCTGCTGATAATTCTTCTTTAGATAATTCTTCAGCAATTTCTTTTTCATCTTCACCGACTCTAGCTTTTAAATCAGCTATTGCATCTTCAAGATTTTTAACTCTTTTTTCCATTCCTGCCCAATCATCTGCTTTTACTTCATCATCGTCTTTTCCTTCGTCTTCTCCTAGTTCTTCTTCTTCTACAATTTCTTCTTCCATTTCTTCGTCTTCCTCTTCATCTTCTTTTATAGAATCTATCAGACCATCTTCTTTAACTACAAGAATTAAACCATCTTCAAGTTCATATTCACCTGCGGGTACAGGTATTTTTTCATCTCCATCTGTTTCGATGAAAACTTCGTTACCGCCTTCGAACTGCTCAGCAACGAATTTTGTTCCATTTTCAAGTAATTTCTCTTCTAAGACTATATCTAATCCTAAAATTGTTCTTACTTTATTTAAAGTATCTTTTGCGTCCATTTTAATATATTAATTAGGTATTATTTTTTTAAAAACAATCTAACTTATTGATTGTTATAAATTCATTAATTCTGACCTGTTGTGGGTCCTATACCCTGCGCTTGCAGAGAACCATCACAGCATTTACTATTATAAGTCCCATCTTTACATAAACAACCACGTCTACCTCCTATTGGGGAAGTTTTACTTGGTGTTTGTGTTATCTTGTTCCAAGGCATCTATTAATTGTTTAATTATTTTTTCGTCTTCAGATAATGAATCCTTTTGCTTATCTTGTGGTCTATTTAGTTTATCAGCGAAATAACCTTCAATTGAAAAACCTTTAACCTTGCCTGTTTTTACATAATCATTCCAAACCTCATCATTATCAACTTTCATTGATACCATCCATGTTCCAATAGGTACATTTAAACCATATTTTCTAGATTTATCATGTACGTCGTCTTCTACTAACCATGATTCTACAACAGTCATTCCTCCTATAGCTTCAGCGTGTTCTAAAGTTGCTTTACTTTGGTTTCCATTCTTTAAAAACATTTGACTAGCTTTTACCACTGTATCTTTTGAGAAGAATATGTAAAACTCATCAACACCATTACTTCTATAAATAGGTTTTTCAGGAACTAACGCAGCACCCATCAATATTTTCTTTTCAGCTGAAACTTCAGCTAATTTAAATTCTTGATTTTTGAGTGCCACGAAATCTAATTCTATAGCTGGTTCTTCAACTACAGAAATAGCATCTACCCCTGCTAATTCCTCGTCATCATTTATTATTAATTCTATTATATTCATTATAATGACAACTCTATATCCAATGCTAATTTTGGATTGAATCTTATTTCTATTTCACATTGTCCAACCCCATCTGAAAGCATATCTGCATTTTGCATTGAAAATACCCATTGACCACCTGGAGCATCAGCACAACCTACGTATGATTCCTCTTCGTTGAAATTCCATACGAAATAACCCTCATCAACATTTGTAATTGTACCACTACTTCCTGATGCAAATGAGTTAGCACCTGTGTAAAAAGAGAAAGGTCCAACGAAACCGCTTGGTATACTCTCATCACCAGTCGCTAAAAAGTGGCACATATATGGTAATTGGTTTGGGTCTGTACCAAAACTTAATTCAATTGAACCACTATCCATTTGTGAAACATCAATTGTAGGTTGGTAATATCCTTGACCTGCAAATATTTCATCAACAACCCATGTGGATATATAGGGTGAATATAAGTTTTGAAATTTGAATTTTGAGACTAGATAATCTCTTCCTGGAGGTAAACCTCTTACCTCGTTAATTGTTCTTTGACTTGGCATATTATTTTGTTTTTATTAGTTAATTTGTAAAGCTAATTGGAAATTACGACATATCAAAACCACCCTCGATTTCTTCATGTATATCACCGCCTGTATCTCCATACTCTGTTCCAGCATCTGGAAGATGGACATCACTTGTTGATACTTCCTTAAAATCTCCTATTTGTGTTTCTCCTGGTCCTGTACCTGCTATTCTGTGAATTCCTAAACCTTGTACAGTTACATAAGTTCTTTCACCGTATCTATTTACTGGATTTTCGTATCCGCTAAACGCTTCTGCTTCTGGTGCCATATTTATTTATTTTTATTAGTTATTAATTATGTTATTAAGATGCTCCTTTTTTTTAAAAACAAATAAAATTATTAAATGTTATAAATTCTTAGGTGTAAAATTTAATTTTGAGTGATAATTATTATGTGTAAAATCTAATGTAACTTCTTCATCTGCTTTTATATCTCTTTTAGCTATGTAGTTTCCCTCTACAAATATCATATTAGGATTAAAACTGTGATTCATAAAATTAACATGGCGTAAACCTGGCTCTCTATGTAAATATAAAATATCATCTTTACTATAATAAATTCGTTTTAATACATCAATAACTCTTTGACTAACGTTTTTGCTTAATAAATCTTTTATACTTAAAGGCTTTGTGCCTATTGTTTTATGATAAAATATCTTTTCACCTTTTTTAATATCATTTATTGCTCTTATACCTACACCATGTATATCAGATTTAGCTATGTAAACCTTGTAATGGAACATCCATTCTATATCGTATATATTATCCACCTAATGTTGCTCCTGTGATTATATTATTCTCTAAACTTTGCGCTGTTGTAACATCTTGTGAAACAACGTAAGCTTGCACTGGTTCTGATTCTTGTTCAGCTATTGAAGCTGCTAATTGTGATGCTCCTCCTTGTCCAACAATGTTAAATTGAGGTGCGGCTACTGATTGTTGAGGTACACTTACTTTACCCCCAACACTAGGTGATTCTGGATTAGTTGCTAAAAGTTTAGCTAATTGAGCGGCTGAAAATGCTCCAGCTAATAAAGCTTGATTAATAGGATAACTTGGATTTACAGCTGTTATTGGTGAAGCTTGTGCTGTTTTATAAGCATTTTGAACTGATTGTATTCCAGCCATAACTGTTTGACCTACTGCTGCTATTTTACCTATTTTACTTCCTTTTGATGCGAGCATTCCAACTAATGCAAAACCTCTTTTAGCTGTATCTATTTTAGCAGCGTTAACAGCTTTGGTTAAATTCTCATCATCTTCAGCATCCTTTTCTTTTTGTTTCTTTATTTTATCTGCGTAATATAATATTATAGCTGCTTTTTGGTCTTCTGATGCATTTAATCTTTCTAATTCAGCTAAAGAACGTTCTCTCTCTAATTCTATTTTTTGTAATTCTGTTTCAGCATTTTCATCTTCCATTTTCTTTTTAAAGTCGTCTTGCATTTTCTTTATAGCATCACCATTTGCTTTTATTTTGTCAAATGCTTCTTTACTTACAAATCCAACTCCTGGTAAAAACACGTATTCAGCGGCTAATGCGGTTGCTGCAGCTTTTCTTTCTGTTTCAGCTTCTCTTAATGTTGTTGTTATTTCTGCTGTAAGTGCTTTCTGCCTTCTAAGTCTTTTAGCCTCTAAATCTATCATAGTGGCTTTTAACGCTGCTTCCTCATCAAGGTCTTCTTTAGTGGATTTACCTAAAGCATTCTCATCTCTCTTAGCTTCGTACCTTAACTGAGCAGCTTCTATTTCCTTTCTAGTAATATCAGCTTCGATTTCACCAGCTTTTTTTATCATTTTAATTCTATCCTCAATAGAAACATTTTCTTTATCTGCAGCCCTTTCCCTTAACTCATTATATTTTCTATTAGCCTCTGCTCTTTCCACTAATAATTTTCTATCTATCTTATCAGCTTTAGCACGTTTATCAGCTATTTTATCAGCTATTTCCATTTCTTTTGCTGTTTCATTAGCAAAATCTTTAACAGCTTTTGTTGTTTTACCAAGTGTATCTTCAACACCAGTTAAAGTATCAATATAAGAACTACCTGCTTTTTTAGCATCATCAATAGCCCCTGTAAAATCACCACTAAATACCTTCTTTATTGCACTTCCTAAAAAACCAATAGTCTCTATCGCAGCATTAAACCTATTTATTATGTTTTGTTTTATTAATTTAACAAAATTATTTAATGCTTCTTTTGGACTTGTAAATACCCAAATTAATTTTTCCCCTAAATCAGCTAATACATCAAGCAACTGGTTTGTAACAGCACCAATAACACCCATTAATTTAGAAAACTTATTTTGACCAGCTTCACTTCTTGAAAATGCTGCGGTTAACGCTCCTACAGCTACAACTATTGCTCCTATACCTGTGGCTAATAAAGCAACTTTCATTATTCCAAGTTGTTTTATCATTCCAACAGTAGCAACTTTCCACGATTTAAATGTACTAACTAATCCTCCAGTAGCTCTATCAGCTAAATTAGTAGCTCCTTCATAATCTTTCTGACCTTTACTAATGTCATCTACTTTCTTTTTAGCTTTACCTCTTTCTACATTTAATTCTTTTAAATCTTGCTTTTCCTCTTTAAGTCTTTGTTTTACTTTATCTATTTTAGTAGCGTAATCCCTATATCTATTGACTTGTTTAGGGCCTAATTGCTTTTGTTCTTTTTCTAATTCAAATAATTGTTTTTCTAAATCAAAAACAGAATCTTTTGTTTCATCTACTCTTTTATCTAAAAGCTCAAAGTCTTTTATAGCATCTTTTAAATTTACTTGTACGTTTAACGTGCTAGTTTCTGTTGCCATTTTATTTCTCTTTTAATTTGTTTAAATCCCTCTCTTAATGTTTCAGGTAATTTGTATTTTCCTTTAGCTGTTTCTATATTTTCGCTTTCAGCGTAAAAATCACTTACTTTTAACAGTTTAAATATTATCATGTTGTTATTAATTCTAATTCTGTTTTGTTATTTAATAAATTGGTTTTAACACTATTAATTCTATATGTTTTATCATTAATTCTAAAATAATCATTTAACTTATAATTAAGTATCACCCTCAGGGGTAAATAGGCTGTCACCTTGATTAACCTTGCATTTTCCCTAAATATATTAGTAACATAATTATAATAATACCTCGTGAATAACGTGTTAGTGAAAACTTCTCTAGCGTATTCGTTAGTCATAGGACCAAAGTTAATATTATTTTCATTAACTACTGTTAAAGATTCACTGTTACTTGGTATTATGTAATTATCTAATTCCTCACCTGTTAATAATGTTCCACCTACACTTCTAACTACCCACTGAATAGGTGTGGTGCTCACCGCATCTTGATGAATTGGATAAAATAATAATGGACTACCTTTATAAGCGCTTTGACTTTCATTTACAGACCAACCAACTTGTATAGTTGTATCACTACTATTAGCTTGGTTTACTAATCTTTCAAATTTCATGTGCTCAAAAGTAGGAATTATTTTGTAATCTTCTCCATCTATTCTTTTAGTTTGTGTATCTTCGTTCCAACTTTCAGCTCCCCATTGTTGATTGAATAATTGACCATGTTTTAAAGCTAAAAATGTTTTTAAATCTTTATAGGATAAAGTAACAGACCTAAAAGGTAGGGCCACATCAACTTGACTAGTGGTTGTGTCAACGTATTCTGATATATCGTAAGTTGTTACATTAGATAAATTATAATAACTATCATTTGTTCCATCATCAAGTGTTCTTACTTCTACCTCATCGTTATCATTTAAATAAAATACTAAATTAAACATTTTCGATAATCCTGTTAAAAATTCTAATACCTTCATTTCTGGCATTTGTAAAGCAACATCAAAAATAGGAACTTCAGGTGTTAACAAATTATTTATGTAAATATCCTCAGTAAAATTAGTTAAGGTGTCATTAGGTGGTGCTTCATATATTCCACTTACTTCCACATTTAAATTTGACATACTAACCTGTCCATTACTTTGTATTTGTATTTGAAAAGCACCAGTCAGAAGACTATCAGCTATTCCTATATCTGTAGAATCAATTGTGAAATTACCATCACCAGCTGTTCTATTTATAGAATATATTTGAGTACCATTTTGAGTTAACACTAAAGTGTAATCTACTAAATCCGTGTTCATTGTAACTTGTACCTCAAAACTACTAACACTATATGGATTCACAATAACTGTAGGTCCACTACCAAAAACACCAATAATTTGGTCACCTCCATCCCAAGGCGCAGCCACAAATGTAAATGAATCAACACTGGTACTTGTTTGCACATCACCTAAATTTCTATTCATCCACATATATAATTTATTATAAGTAGGGTTAGAGGTTGAGAAAAAGTCGTCGCTGAAAACCAAGTTTTGTGGATACCCGTTTGCAACGGTGTAAGTGTTTTCTATTGCTTTAATTATTTCATCTATTCTTATAGCAAATTTTAAGTCATTATACTCAACTCCATGGTCAACAGTACCTACTCCTCCTCCATTCCAATAAAGGTTACCGTCCCCGTTAATAGCCGCCGCGGTGTCATAATAGAGACGCTTAGTGTGACTGATTAATGGAACGATTAATGTGTTTTGACTCACGTCTGGGTCAAGTTGCAATTTAGCTTTGACAGCTTCGTTACTGTAAATAGGACTTAAAAAGATTTCGTAATCTTGTCCATTAGCTGTAAATATATCGTCGTCTAATACTAGTGTTGAGTTGTTAGTTATTTCAAGTATTGTAGCATATTGACTTGTGTCATTGTTTTTTACTCTATCTCCTTTACTTACAGTTGTGGTAAAGCTTGCTGTATTGTCGATTAATTCATCTGTGTTTGTTGAGGTAGAAGAGCCTGTGGCTTTACTTTCAACAAATGTTAAATCACTCAATTGGTCTTCTCCTACTAAATCATTAATGTTAACTGTGTTTCCAAAAAATACTACTTTATAAGAGTAAGCTTTGTTATTTTTCATTTCAACACTATTAAGCTTAAGTACACCCTTTTTGTAATTAGTATAATTTAACTTTATTTCAGATGCTACTCTAATTCTAGCGTCAAAACCATTTATAATGTCATAATTATAATAATGTTTAAATATTTTATTATTTACACTATTAGCTGGTAAAGTAAATTGTTGTGTGAATGCTGTAAATACTTTAGCTATGTCTTTAGCGTTCTTAATAGTATCTGTAACAGTTACTGATTCATCTTTAAACAAATCTACTAACTCACCTTCAATGTAAAGTTGTATTGTTTGCATTATCTAATGTTATTTATTGTATCGTATGCGAATTCAAAGTTAATAGTATAATTTATTAATTTCTCAGTTAATTGTGTTTTAAATCTTATGTTAGAACTACTTATAATAGCTGGGTAATCTTCACCATCAATTGATATGTAAACACTTCTACTCAATAATAATTGTTTAAATACTTCATTATTATTTTCAGGATAATAACCACTATTTATTACTAATTTCTCATTACCGTTTTTATTTAATATTTTTTGTTGAGGATTATACGTATCATAATTAATTCCATTTAATATATTACTTTTATATTTTTCCTTTGTTGTTTGTAAATCCTTTTGATGGTTACCAAAGAACCAAATGTCTTGATATGCACCAAACTTATTACTGAATGTTACTTTTATAGGTTCATACTGGTCACATGGTATCATTTTTACTTTATATGTAGTTATACCTAATGAACCCTCTACAATTACATTATCTATAGGTTGCCATGTTCCACCTTCATTCCAATAACTTTCTAATAACGTATTATCTTCTACTGTGTAATCGTTCTGTTCCGCTGCTTCATACCAATCATTCGCATTGTTATTAGTACCATTAGTAGCTAATGAAGTAATATATTTCCATTGATTATAACCTTCTAAACCTGTATTAGATACTGATACATTTACTATCTCGTTACCTTTATACATGTAAGCGATATTAGTAGCTTTAGTAGTATCTAAAGGAAACCTTGTAACATGCCCTTCTGGTATTAATATTTCCCTGTTACTAATTAACATCATCGCGTTATTTGATGGATTAGAACCATCCTCAAAATAACCATATCCCATTGAGGCAAGATTACGAGTTGTGGAACTACTAATCAAATTAGTATCATTAGCATCATAAGCTGTTGTGGTAATATCTACCCAAGTTGTTTGGTTATAATTTTGATTTAAAGAATAATTGTTTAATTGTGGATTTAAATAATCTTGTATTAATTCACTTATTTCAAACTTAGCGCTTTGATTTACAGCATCAGTTCTCAAAGTATATGTAGGTTGTGCTGGAGGAGTATATCCTGTTGTGTAAATATATATTTCACAAATAGCGTAAGTCATTGATACACTTCCTATTTGCACGTAATATGGGCTTCTCGTATTTATATTAGCCATTTTTCTCTAATTTTTTAAATGTTTTTCTTATTTCTAAGTCGAAATTATCTAATATAACTTGACTTAAGTCTGTAAAGTATTTATTGAAAGGTTTTGTAAAAAACAAACTAGGTTTTATTCCTTTCTCGAATACCGATCTAGCGATAGCAAAGTTAGCTGCTTTCCTTGGAAGGAATCTACCTTTATCATCTCTAGGTGCAATCCCACGTTTTATTCGCCATCCATCAAAAGCACTTGGAGGAGGCATACCTTTTAAACCTTGTTTTCCACCTTTACTTCTATAACTATAAGGAGTGTTATATTTCTTTTCAATACCACTTACACCTTTATCTACAAATTTCCCGTAATACTCCATTATAAAATCTAACGCATATAAGCCATCTCCTTTTTCCTCAACAGTAAATGTCATTGAGTCCATTAGCTTATTAGTTACATTTCTACCATCTTTAGTCAAGTTTACTCTAGCTTCATTAATAACGTCTCTAGCGAATTGACCTAATATAGGTGTTAGTTTGCGCATATAGTCATATCATTTGGAATTAACACGTTAAACGTTACAGTCCAACCTGCTAAACGGTTTTCAAATCTATCTACAAAAGGTTCACAAACAGGTGTTCCATCTAATTGGTATTTATCCACATAGAGTTCACCTCTTAACAACAACTCTAATAACCTATTAGCTACAGCTAACTGGGTATTCCATATATCTTGTTCATTATTGTTGCCCCTGAATGTCTCAGGTATACCTTGTTCGTACTCTTTATTTTCATTAACTATATCCATCACTAATAGTGATATGTTGAAATTCCAGACATTCTTTTGCATTGTGGCTGTTATTACTTGTAAATGCGATAATGGAAATATACTTTGCTTTTTTAAGTCTACTTCAAAAATATCACCATAAGTAACAGTATTCACAAAAGCATCTTCCTGTAAATGTTTCCTTATTTTTTCAGTTAAATTGTAAAATCCTTGCATTATTTTTTAAATTGTTTTTTAATCATTAAATTTTCTAATTCTAATTTTTCCTTCTCATAAGATAAATACATATAGCATTCATGCAACTTTAATTTTGTGACTTTCTCAAACCTTGTAATGTCTCCTTGAGAGAGTGTATAGAGTTCAGAATATCCTCTCCATTTTCTTGTGAAATTATCTGAGCTTGTGATTCCTTCCCCATCTTCAATTGAGTCTCCAAATAATTCAGGGTACAGTTCAACAATTCGTTGGTTAAATTGTAAAAAAAAACAATGGCTCCTAACACAATATGAAGTGGCATCTGTTTCATTTTTTCAGCATAACTATAAGTACCCTCATAATCATTAATTAAATATTTATCATTAATCTTTTGCTTAATAGGTCGATATAAAACAGCCATTGCTTTATGCATACTCCCATAATCAGTTATGTATTTACTTACATCTATATTTTCACCATAAGTAATATCGTCTAAATTAGGAATAAAACCATAATGTTCTCCATTTAATTTAAATGTTTTTACTAATTCATATTCTAATTCTAACTCTTCTTTTATTTTTGCTAGAGTTTTCTCCGCGGTGTCATTTGGCATCTTGTTTAATTCTTGTTGTGTAATACCTAAAACACACTTTAACAAATCATCATTAGTAGGGTTATCTAACACAGCAAACTTTTGATATCTATGTAAAGGAACGTCTCTTAATTTCATATTTCTTTTTTTAAAAACAAAAAAAAGACGCCTATGTTAAATAGACGCCTTCTCAAACTAAAACTAAATCAAACTACAAATTAAAATGATTGTAATAAGTATCGTAAATATCTTTTATTTTTTCATATAGTTTTATGTCTTGTGTGTACTCTTCTTTTCCCTCTTTTATTTTACCTTTATAATTTACAATTATTTTTACTGGTGGATTTTTACCTTGACGAATTGGTTTAACATAGACAATAATATCATTTGCTAAACACCAACTTATTTCTTTACCCCAATACACAGTCTATTAATTGCTCTAAAAGCAAAAGTAATAAACTTCCTATAAATAAAGAAATTGTGAACAGACTTAATGCTGCTATCCTTATTAATTTATCGTATGTTTTATTTTTCATCTTAATGTGTTTTTAATTCTTCTCTCAAGCATTTCTATGTGCCTTAATGATGCTTCTAATAATAAACCTAATTCAACATCTAAAATACTATCATATTGCATGGAATTAATAGTTGAGTTGGTTTCGTCAAATAATATTCTATTTGCTTTATTTATTATTTTTAATTTTTCTTCTCTATTCATGTTTGTGTTGTTTTAGTGAGTTAATTATTATGCTAATATATCTTTTTCTTTTTATATATGTTCCTTTAAAGACACCATTTATTTCTTCAGTTGTTAAACTATTAGTCCAATCTCTTAATCTGTGGAGGTAGTCAACTTTATCTTGGTACGTCCAATCAGCGATCTTGTGTTCAAACATTTCCCAACTATCTTTATAAACAGGTTTTTGTTTTAATTCTTGTGCTAATAACATAGCTTTAATTTTGTGGTCTAATCTCATTATTTATTTTGATTTATTTTTAGTAACACATTAAAATACAATACTTCTTACTGTCATAGGTACCAATCCAATCATTATTTTCATCAAAGGCAGTCCACTCTTTCCCGTAAACTTCTTGACCCCAAGCTGAAACGTTTCCTACAAATACCCCGTTCTTATAAACTTTGTATTCTCCTTTGCATTGTTTTTTAGTTGTTATCATTTTGTTTTAGTTTTTAATTATAGTATAAATTTAACTAACATTTGTCTATAAAAAAAATTATAAGTGTTAAAATTATGTTAAAATTTTGTTAAAAAAAACCCCTATGTGACTTACTTCATAGGGGTCTTCAATATTATAATCTAGTTAGGTGCTCCCTTAGGTCTGATGATGCGTATAATCATTTTAACCTCCCAGCTATACGACTTGCCGGTTACTTTGTCAGAGTCTTTAAGAGTGTTTATACTCTCCAACATGCTTTTGGTTTTATCTCTTCTGTTTGTCTAGCTATCGTTTGAATGTTTGACTATCTCTCCTAAAGAGATCTGGATTTCATACCAGAACCTTCAAGACTACAGACTCCTTTACCTATTTACTTCTCATCTAGATTAACCTACGCTGGAGTTATTTATATATTTTTTCTCTGTTCCTCCGTCTTATAAGATACTAGACATGCTGTCCTAGATATATTATTAAGAGGGTACACTTTCATTTTACTCAGTGGCCGAGGTGTGTCGTTTAAGTACTCCTATGGATTAGTACCCCTCTTAAATTCCTGTTGTTTTCAATATTTTAATGAACATTTGTAAATAAATTACATGTCAAATATATAACATTACTTTAGTTTAAAGTGTTAAAGAAATGTTAAAATTTTGTTAAAATTTAAAATATATGATAGGAACCCCTATGTGGATTATCCAATTGAGCCGTTAATGCGTACCTACACGCGTCTATACAATGATTGTAAGCATCTATTGGTTTATTTAATGTGGTACCATCTTTATTAGTTAACCATATATAATTTTGTAGTTCTTTAATTAAGTGAACACTTTTAGGTGTTATATATATTTCATTTTGATTTATTAAGTTAATACCATATACTATGCTATCTCTTCCTTTTAAACAAGGTAAAACCATGTGGCCATAGCTATTTAACTCAGCAATAGATTTAGGTTCAGCACTGTCAGCATATATAACATCATTCACATTGTTGGATTTTAACAGAGCACTTAGTTCACTATTAAGCATTCCTTTCTTATATAATACCTCATCAAAAATGTAAGCATTATTATATTTGTATAAAGCAATTAAAGTACTAGGGTCATTTGAATATCCAAAATCCATACCGTAACAGAGTAATCTTGCTTCTGTAGGTAATGCCATTTGTTTCCAATCAGAAATACATGCACCTTCTAAACTACCTATTTCACCTAATCCATATACTGTCCACCAATTCTTCCAATAGTTTGATGTTGGTGCTTTAGTCCTTGCCTTCTCTATATCCTTTATTATTGTCTCTGATAATGCCTCGTTATCTTTGTATGTTAACTTAATAAAATCAGTATCTTCACCTATTTGTAATTCAGTGTGTGCCCAAAATGATGAGGTAGGGTTGAAGTCAATCCATATAATATCGCTTGTTCTAATAGCTAATTGATTATAAGCATCAAATGGTATATTGTTTGCTTCATTTACATATAACACGTTTCTACGTGCACCCCTTAATTTGTCTGCTGATTCTATTGAGAAGAACTCTATATAGCTACCATTAGTGAATTGGTATTTTAATACTGATTTATTGAACATACCATCAATGTATCTACCTGTTACCATCATGATTTTAAGAAAATCTTTTAATGCACCTCTTCTCAAATGTGGTACTGATTCACTAACAACAGATATTTCTTTATTGGGGTTTCTTATTGCGTGGTCTATAAGCAATGGTAGGATGCCAAACGTCTTTCCTGCTGAGGTTCCTCCCTGTACTACTCTATTACGTTTATTTAATTTGCTTAATTTCTTTATTGCTGTAGTTACAATAAAATCACTCATCTAATTTGAATAATGGTTGTTCAGTTGCTAAGTTAATATCCTTAGTCTCTTTAGGTTTACCAGCAAAATAATGATAAAACAATTGTACATATTTAAAATCACCTTCCTCGATTCCAGATTCTAATGCTGCAAATGCTTTATCTTCTAATGGTGATAACTTCTCTATTAATTGTACCTCTTCAGATTTGGACTTACGTCCTGCTCCTATACGTTTACCTCCTCTACTCATCTTCTTTATTTGTGTAAATTACCCATGACATCACGTATATACCTATTGCTATAGTAATACATATTGGACAAGGGTGTAATGATGCTATTCCTACTAAACTCATTTTGAAATAAATTGATTAATCAAATACTTTTTTAAATAACAATTATTGTTTGTTTTTGTTAATTAGTATATCAGTGATTGCCTTGAACCTTAATTCTGCATGCTCTAATTCACTCTCTGGAACTTTCTTTATAATACTTAATAAATTATTGTATTTGTTATCTATTGTGTATTTAGCAAGCTCTTCGTATTTGTGTTTAAGTATCTCATATTTTTCTCTTAATGGCATTAGTTTGTGTTCCATTAGCTCAACGTAAATATCGTATAGAGGGTCATTGTAATCCTTTAACATTGGAAATATGTTTGTGATTCCATGTAATACTGTTGCGTGATTCTTATTTACTGTTCTAGCAATTTGTTGTAAGTTTAATTTAGTTAGGTCTCTACATAGTTTATAATAGAGTGCTCTAGCGTACACAAATTCTCTTTTTCTTGTATTTATATCTAAGTTAATATTTGTTCGCTCTTCAATTACTTTCTTTATATCTTGGGTTTTCATATTCTAATTTTAAATTATCTGTTTGTTCGTCTAAGCACAACCTTATAATTAATTCATATAAAGCAAAGAATCTAACATGTTCTATAGCTTTGTTTATACCAGCGCATGCTAAATACATTTCTTTTTTTTCATAATCCTTTAACATAATTTCAATATGTTCCATAGGTTGTCCACTCTCTAATTCATAAATAACTAATAAATAATATTCATCAATTATATTATATTTTGATTTCCTCTTGTTGAAGGTCCTTCGCTTTGACATACGATGTAGCATTTATAAAAGACATTTTTATATTCTTTAAAATATCTTCTTTATTATAAATTGGTTCTATATACGCATAATCCTCCTTCAATTGTATAAATACATAATAGTCTGCATTTAAATGGTGTTTAATTTTATCGAAATGACAGTTAAACGTATAACTCTTCTTGCTTGTTGTTTTTACTTGATACGTGTAACCTTTCTCATCAGAAAAATCTATTTGTTGGTATTCTCTATCTGCTTTCTGTTTAAATAATAATTCATCATGATAATTATGTTTAAACCATATTCTAAATACCTTTTCTCCTATTGCACCTACTGTTTCTGTTTTTAAGTGCTCTGGAATTCTTTGTTTTGCTAAATATCTTCTCATTGTTCTTTTATAAATGTACCGTTTTCCATCTTACCTTTTCTTTTTCTTATTTCTAAATAAGCAGTGACAATACAATCTTCTATTGATAAATCTTCTAAGTGTGCTAAATTAGTTAATACGACTACAATATCTCCTATTGCATCTATTATTTCGTCCCTATCTTTTTCTAATAAAGCTTTTGCTAATTCACCACATTCTTCTTGTAGTTTTACGTATTGTGTTTTGCTATCTCCTTTTTCGTATAGACCTCTTTCTTTAGCCCATACCCTAATTAACTCAAATGTTTTTTCCATAATGTCTCTTATATAAATGTAAATTTTGCGCATAATGCGTATAAAAACCTTGCTCAACTTTTAAATCCAATGCTACGCTTTCATGTAATTTTAGAAAACAATAAGCATCATTACAAAAGCCAAACCATAAATCATTACTTCTCATTAAAACAGTCATGTGTAATTTATCACTGTCAGGTGTAAAGTAAAATTGTATGTTTAAAGTACAAGGTGTGTCTTTAGAATATTCTTTCCATTCTTTAGCATCATATATAGTTATTAATGCTCTTCTAGAATATTTATCTCTTTTCAATTCTTCTATCACGTATTTGTATTGGTCATTCCTCCACCATTGCCAACCATAATTAGAGTTAACATAACCACGTTCATCCATGTGATTGTACCATATTTTAGCACATTTAGCAATCTCACTTGCATCCCGGTTTCTGGATAAATACCAATTCCATTCTTTCTCCGCATAATCTATTTTGAATTTTCTCCATGGTGTTTTCACAACTTTATCTAAAGTATTCGTAATAGTAAATATTTGGTTGTAAATTGCTTTAGTACCATTAGGATTATTTTGTTGAGAATCTATTTTATCGTATAGAAACTCAAATGCATCTGTTACTGTATTAAACTGCCACATATATCTTTTATTTTTTTATCAAATATATCACAACTCCAAGTGTGCTTAAATATTTGTTTTCTTTGTAATTCAGCATATAGTCTCAAGTCTTGGTCACTTAAATTCTCTATAAATTTATAAGGAATATCTAATGCTTTTAAATCGTTTAAACTTGTTTTAATAATACTTCTTTGTAAAGCAGAATAAATGTATCTTATTCTAAACCATCCACTACCACTATGTGGATATTCAGGACATAGGATTCCCCAATATTTCCCACATTCATTATAAACATCTGTTTCTGTATCTAACTTAATACTATCCTTAATACTCTTAGCACCATAGTAAACTGTCTCCCATAATAAACCTTGTTTTTTAACCCAACTACGATGGTCTACTAAACTTGCTAACATATATTTTTTCTCTTTTCTTAAGTTATAATCAGGTTTAACATTTATATTCCAATTCCTAACTACATAAGGTGATAAATCTACATTGTAAATGTTTTTACTTTTAATTATTTTTCTCACGATATCCTTATTACCCCAATCGAATGCTGGTATTAAAGCATCGTACCAACCTAACGTTAGATTATGTATAACGCTTTTAGCTATCTCTAAATTAAAGTTTGGATTGTCTACCCCTCCATAGAAATAATTACCATTACTCCATTTTTTAGCTACAGCTTTTTCTAACTCACCTGACTCTAACATTTTACTATAAGATTTCATGTTACCGTTGATTTTCCAATCTTCATAAAAAACACATGATTTCTTAGCTTTAGATAAAACATAAATAGCGTTGAATATATCTCCACTATAATTGTTAGAACCGAATGTTCCCATTCCTACAATAGCTAAATCATAATCTGATAAATCATCACCCCATTTAACTTTCTTTCTATCAACTGTTATTCCTTGTTTTCTAAGCGAATTGCATATTATACTGCTATCGTCTATTCGTTTGACTCTTGCTCTTTTCCAAGCATCATCATCTGTTTGTTTGCTTGTGCAACCTGTAAAAAGTATTTTCATTTTTCTTGTTTTAAAATTGTTTTAACTGATTCTATATATAATAATGCATCCATTATTTCTTCTTGTACATCATTGATAAAATCATATAAATCTTTCTTACCTGTGTCTATCTCATCTTGCATTGTAGTACCATATTTCTCTTGACCAATCAATGAACGTGTATCTATTTTTCTTATTACTTTTCTTACTATCTCGTCTTTTGTTTTAATTTTCATCTTTCTAATTTTAAAAGCCTATGGCATATTATAAATTTCTCCCTAGCTTTTGATTTATATATTTTTTTATAAAGTAAAAATGTTTGCTTAATAAATTGGTATTTAGTTTTACAATCTTTAAATATCTTTTCAGCGTACTTGATTCCATACCCAAAGCAATAATTTACATTATCAGCTCCATCACCAACTATCATTTGTGTATAAAAATTTCTCATAGCTTGTACCTCATCAATGTCAAATATTTTTTGATGCTTAACGTGATAATTATAAAATAAACAAGGAAGCTGTTTATAGTCTTTGTCTAATGCTACTATTATCACATTTTCCCTACCTATTTCCTTTTGTAATCTATTCCAATATATACTAACCAAATCATCGGTTTCTATACCATAACCCTTTTTACTTTCATAAGCTTTACTTACATGTTTGTGTAATTGGTGTAAGAGTGCTGGTGGTTCACTTGTTCTATTAGCCTTATATGTTTTATTGATAACCTTTCTAAAGTTACCTCTAGATGCATTAAAAACAATTAGCTCTTTAATGTCATAATCTTCTTCTAGTCTATTAACGATACTCATTAGAATCTCATCGAACTTAGCTTTAGCTTGTTCAAAATCATCTTCTACATTTATACATGAAGAATAGACTAAACTATCTGCATCAAATAATATTACCATCTAATTCGTTTAATAAATCTTCTTTAATATACTCTATAATATCTGCGCACATAATATTCTTAACATCATGTCCAGAGAATTTAATTTTGGAAATTTCAAGTGTAGATTTAAATGTTCTACCTCTTTCACGATCTTGCATTGGTGCAACGTACCACCCTATTATATTTAATGTTTTATCCTCCCAAACATAATTCTGATTTACATTTGGTTCGGGACTTTCCATAATGTCCTCGAAATATTTTTTTACTGAATCACTCATCTTTCTTGTTTTTAATGTTTAATAATGTTTCTATTTCGTCAAGTCTTTTTTGCATGGATTGTATTAGTACATAGTATGTGGTTAATACCTTTTCCATTCTTGACATTCTCTGATTATTTGTGTATTTCTTTGGTTTTTTCATATTTTTATTTTGATAAAATTAATGGCGGCTACTATTGTTCACCGCCTATTAACCTACATTTCTTTAGCCACTATACCACTATCTAAGTGATTTCCTTGGCTAACTTCTACAACTGTTCCAAATGGATATTCCATTCCTAATGCTTTCATAATTTCAGGTTTTAGCTTTAGTACTGTGTTTCCATTGTCTTCGTCTTCGAAGCTTGTGAATATGTCTTTATTAAAATAACATGTAATCATGTTCTAAATATATAAACATTTGTTCATTAAAAAAAATATTTAACAAAATTTTAACATTTACAAATCCATTAATTCATTTATAGCTATCCTTCCATCAATCACAACTCCACATGCAATAGCAGGTTTTTTACCACGTTTAGCGTAAGCCATAGCGTATGTATCGAAATCAATTCCACATCCTACTTGCATTCCAAACACTTTAAAGTTTTGGCCAACAAAAAACTCAGTATAACATTGAGTGTGTAAATGACCTTGAACTGTTGATTGCATATCAGCCTTACATTTAATTCTAGCTGTACCTGCTTCACCATGAATATACTGAACATTGTCTAACACATATCTATCTACAAACTTCCAACCAGGAACCTCTAACACTTCTTTATAAGCTTTAATCCATTTCCTAGGTACTGCGCTTGTTTGAGCTTTTCTCATTATAATTCTATCGTGATTACCAATAGTCACAGTTGCTTTTGGAAATGCCTCATACCATCTTCCTATTCTAGCGATTGCTAACTCTAATTCATCTGCTCCACCTAAAGCTTCTGTGTCTGTCTCATGATAACTGCTATAATGATTGTCAATTACATCACCAATGAAAACAACGTGATTGCAATTATATTTTTTATAAGTTTCTACACAATGGTCTAAGTACTCATCCATACAAAATGGCTCATGTAAGTCCCCTATAACTAAAACCCTACTAACCTTTTGTGTAAGATATTTAAAGGCGTGTGCTTTATTACCTGTTAATCTTGGTCTATACGGCATCATAAGTCTTAAATACTTTTTGTAATTCTCCAACCATTGTTTTCACACAGCTACTACATCCAGTTTTTTGTTTATTGGTTTGAAAAATTCTATTATAAATCTTAAGTAAATCTCCTTGAGTTGGTGAGCTAATCACACCTTTATGAGTATTGAAAAAATCTTTTAAATAATTATATTCATCTTCTTCTAAGCATAATGGTTTATTATATTTAAATAATCTATTCATTACTTCTTTTCTTTCATCACATCCACAATCTTCACCAGCTACCCATTCAACAAGTTTTTTTATACCTGTTGCTTTAGTAACTTTTTCAATTGTATCACCTAATCCTTCACTTGATTTTGCATGGTTTTTCTTCCATTCTTTGTACTCTTTTGTACGTTTGTCTTTGGGTTTTTTCATAATATTAAATTTGGTTAAAATCTTTGTTTATATAATCCTCATAATCCTCACTAAATTTGTCTCTCATAATTTGTTTTCCTTTTTTTAGTGTGTGAAAAATATTGACAAAACTTATTCCTGTTTCCTTAGCCATTCCACGTATTGACAAAGGAGTGTCCCTGTATATTTCAAATATTCTTTTATTATACCAATCCCAAGATTCAAGTTCTTTATCCATCTTTTCTATTAATTTACCAAAAGCTTTCTCTTCTTCTAATTTATCATTAGCTGTAAACTTATGTAAATGTTCTTGTTTTATTTCTTTAAATCCATCATCCTTATAAAAATCATCAATGTTTATTTTTTTTATTTTATTTTTTTTAATTACATAATCTAAAAATATAGAACGTAATACAAAAAACATGTAACCTTTGCTCACCTTACCATCCTTTATAATCTTATTAGGATTAACATATTTATGGATTTTTAGATAAGCTTCTTGTACAATATCTTCTGAGTAATCTTTACCTCCCATTTTTTTTACAATAGTAATCCAATCATCATGTTGTTTCGCTACTAACTCAAGCCATTTCATCAAAAATCTTTTAAAGGGTCATACAAATCCGTTATAACTTTAGGTAGACCATAATCATCTAACTTAAAGCTAAATTGTTCAAAACTATATCCTCTGCTTCTTTTGCATGTTACTGATATCCAACCTTTATGTGTTGAGTTTTTACTAAGTTGAATTTGTGTTTCGGCTTTCTTTTCTAAGAATGAGCCTAAATGTCCAGTAGGTTTTTCAGTATTACCATGGTTTGTGTGAATAATTGTAACAATATGGCAATTAAATATTTGTGTCCATTCCATTATTTTTTGGACAACATCGTTAGATTGCTCAATGTTGTTTACATCATTAGTTAAATCAGCAATTCCATCGATTATTACTAAGCCTACTTTCCCTTTATCGATTTTGTTTTTTAAGTAGTATTCTATAAATTCTATTCTTCTTTTGTAGTCAATTGTACGTAGACCAAACGTGTGATAACATTCTTTTCCATTATCACTATTCATTTCTATAACTCTTCTAAAAGTTTTATGAGCATGAAATTTACCTTGCTCTGTATCAAAATGAACTAAACAACGATTGTCTCTATATCCTCTAATATTTCCTCCATATTTATTTTTATCTGCTAGGTAAACTGAAGCAAGTAAAGAAATAAAATATGTTTTTAAAGTTTTAGGAGGAGCTTGTACAAAGCTAAAGTTTCCATAAGTTCCAATAGCTATAGGTAGTTCTATATCACCCTTCTTAGTTTTCATAATAGTGGTGCCATAAGACAAAGCTAATGGAGGATAAGAGACCTCTACATTTGTATCTATATAGCATGTTTGCTCAATAGATTTTAATTCGTCGTCAGTTAGTTTCGGCATTTAGAAAGGTAAATCTATATCTTCATCATCTTTACCTCCAACATTTACCTCTTCTGGTTTAGGTTGTTCAGGTTTTTGAGGAGTAGGTAATTTACTTCCATCAGACCATATTACTCTACCGTTACCAACGTAACTTCTCTTTTGATTATTTTCTCTTTCTTCCTGAGATTGTGCTATCCAAGCTGAAACAGATTGATTGTATTCGTTTTCCTCATCGTTTATACTAAAGGTTAAATCAATATAAACTCCTTTTTCCCCTTGAACCATCTTGTCCTTAGGTAAATTTTTGACGTTAAGTCTGAATGATAATAAGTGTGACATAATTATTTATTTATTAAGGTTTGTAATTTTTCTTTTGTATCGTATTTAGATTTTTTAAAGTCTTCAGATTCATCTTCTCCAAATACTCCTAATTGGTAAAATCCTGTGACTTTTAAAACAACTCTACTTAAAGCACGTTTCTCTGCCATTTCAGCAACATACCAAGTATTACAGTTTCCATCTTTATATGTTGACCCTTTTAATGCAGAACCATAAGTTTCTACTACTTGTTTAGCATCTACATAAGCTGTGGCTTTCATAACTGCAAAATCTTTTTCTAATACTTTTGCTTCAAAGTTAACTGCAATATCTGCAATCGCTTGAATTTTTTCAATACCACTTCTTGTGATAATGACATAATGTTGATGCTTATAAACATCATCTTTAGAGAGCTCATACTTTATATAAAGCTCTTTAAGTTTCTCCTTGTTCATACTTTTTTATTTTAATTAATAATTTATTGTGTTCTGTTTTTAAAGTGTTCAGCTCACTCTTAAGCAACTTATTATTTAAATGCACACTATTAAAGTGGAAAAACATTTCTCTTAACTTAGATGCTAATTCTTTAAGTTTACGATTATTAGGGTTTGCTTTCATTAAGGACTGCATCGCTTTACTTAATTGCTCGAAACAATTATTAAAATATATTTGCTGTAGTACCTCTTCTTTAGTCAGCATTATCCATAACGAATTTTCTAGCAGCTTCCTTAAAGCTTTCTTTACAATCTTTATCTAATAAATCTATTACTATTTTATTTAACTCACTATTGTTCTGTTTTAAATCTATAATAAGTTCATAAAATTCTCTATTTTGTTTTCTTAAACTAGCTATTTGCTGTTCTTGAAACTCGAACATAGTTGTTCTTGCTGTTTTTTCTTCTTTGCTCATACTTCTAAATTAAATAAAAATAAGTGATAAAAAAAAATATTAACAAACATTTAACAAAAAAGGGTATCACTTTCGTAATACCCCTTTCACACACATAAAACAAAAAAAACAAGAATTATAATAATTCGTCTACTAAGTATTTATAGTATTCTATTTTATCTTCTATATCGTCGTTACTGAATTTAACTATTTGCCCTCCTAATTTAAATAACTCATCTGTAGTACCAATACCATAGTGATTATCTAACCATTTACCGTATTTATATTGTTCACCATATCGATACACGTTACAAGCCATACATTGAACCTGTACATTTCTTGAATGCCATCTTGTTGAATAGTGTTTCCTACCCACAAAATGTCCAGCTTGCATTTTTTTCCAATTATCTTTTTTACCACATGTAACACATTCAGCAATATCTCCTTTTGTATTTCTAAGTCTTATATATTGACTAAAAATAGTGTCTAATTTTTTTACTAAACCTTTACGTGATAACTTTCTTGGCATGTTTTAAAATTACTTATTTTTTTTTAAAATTACATCTAAAGTTATTGACAATTATTTATAAATATATTACCGTGCACGTGCATATATATATTACTAAATATATTATATAAATATTAGGGTAGCAATAAGATATATAAATATATTTATAATAAGTAATATAAATAAATAAACAAGAAGTTCAGGATTTATCCTTGACCCCTGTATTTT
>Ga0256382_1000008_pt1 | contig 18759 bp, 37 predicted proteins | sample LS1750viralmetaG_FD_189072 | JGI IMG/M metagenome (GOLD analysis project Ga0256382, IMG submission 189072) | Seawater viral communities from deep brine pools at the bottom of the Mediterranean Sea - LS1 750m | ecosystem: Environmental > Aquatic > Marine > Mesopelagic | place: Mediterranean Sea...
TAGTAATTCAAACCGTCTTACAAGTGGCATCTTTCTTGTGAATGGGTCAGGGTCTTGCATTAGCCAGTTTAAGGTAGCTGACGCCCTCTCTATTGAATCCCAAGTTGCATCTTGTAGAGAATTAGGTTCAAGACCTGAAAGCATCTCTATGCACCTTCTTTGTGCGTTATACGCATCAGTCTCTTTTTCATACATTGCCCACAGCTCCATGTATTGTCCAACTGTGATTTCACTAAAGTCGTCAGGTAATGTTACTTTCATTGTATTGTATAGCTTCCAGTTTTTCTTAATAGCTTGTTAAGACAAATATAGCGTACTGCGTCCACTGCGTGATTCCAATTGTCAACTGGAATTGGCAACGTCCTATTGTTTTTATCTGTCTTCCATTTATAGTTTCTAAACTCCTTTTGTACGTTTAGGCTAGTGTCCTTTATAAATAGCTTATGCCTGCGTAAAAGGTCTATGCCTATGCGAATTGAGTCAGCACCCTTTTTAGCTGGCTTAATATTAAAGCCCCCTCTATGTATTTCGTGAATGGCTTTTGGTTCTGCTGAGTCTGCAATAATTTCTTCATGCCTTGTTATTCCAATCTCACGAAATTTAGCCATGATGTCTGTATTAGTTAAACCACCAGAATATAGAAATTCTTCAATGTATAATTCATTGCCACGAATCCAAACTTTTACTAATGCCGTAGGGTCAGAACTAAACCCCCAATCTATGCCCCAAGCTACGGGCTTACATTCTTCAGGTAGCTCGGTGTATATACTGCTTTCAAAAATAGTTGCCCTACTCTTGCCCCTCTCACCTAATCCGTAAATTCTCCAATAGTCTTCGTCTGTTGTTTTCAGTAACTCAATCTCAGAAATAATGTCTTTATCTAAAAATGGGTTATCTAGGTATGTGCTTTTAAAAAATGTACAATCTTCTCTTGGAATGATTTCGTCATATATCCAATGAAATTCGTCACTTGGGTTGTAGTCCATAATAATCTTAGACATCTCACCTCCCGTTCTAAGTGAAATTTGTCTGTACGTTTCAAGTGACAGCTCGTTAGCCTCATTCAAAAAAGCTATATTTCTTTTAGCTCCACGTAATTTTTGGGGCTGGTCTGTCGAAATAAACTCCCACATATTACCAAATAGATTGTATGTGTTTTCGGTCTTGTTATGGTCACGCTCATCATACCAGTCTTCATTGTGTAGTATCGTTAAGAAGTCCCTATAAACTGACGCGCGTAAAGACGGGAAACTTTTTCTTATTACGGTAATCACTAAACCTGCATTTCTATTCTCATAGCATAGAGAGCAAAGCACGTTTAAAATAGACCACGTTTTACCTGACCTTGTGCCACCTTGAAAGCAGGCAACTCTTGTTTCACATCCTATAAGGTCGTAGTATGTTTTAGGCTGTTGCATTAATAGATTAAATACCTTATATTTGTATTAATTAATCATTAAATAAACACAATGGAAAATCTAAAAGACAAGCTAGACAGCCTAGCAGAAGACACACACCAAATCCTAAAAGCACACAAAAAAGGTGTATACCAAATCGAGAATAGTGAACTAGCTGAATACTTAGAAGACCAAATTGCCCTTGAACGCATAGCGTCTTTATTTACTACTGCAATGTACATCTTAGACAAGAGAGGAAAGTAATCTAACATTAAAATCGTAGTATGTTTTAGGTTGGTCTGTCATTCTTAAACCATGATGGGGGTTTAATTGGTTCGTTTATTTTTAGTTCCGTTTCAGACTGCTTTGGCATAAAGTAAGGCAAGAGGTTTGTGTAAGCCTTTAAGAATTTTTCAAGGTCTTGCTCAATTAGAATATCTAATGCTTCTGATACGTGTTGCATTTTGCCCTTCATCATAGCATCAAACATTTCCTTTTGTGAGGTTGTTACCTTATTCTTAACCCCTTTGGGTCGTCCTTTTAAATTTCCTGACTCACCTTTTTTATATGCCATATCACTGTATTTTACTGTTCTTTTCAGTGGATTTGTCTAAGTTACAAATTTTTCTTAGCCATCTACCTATCTGTTTTTGTGTTGGTGCGTAGCTATTAATGGGGTCTATCTTATTCATTTCGTACCTCCACCACACTACATAGTCAGCTTCTTCGTAACAATAGCCACAAAGATTATCTTCTCTTACTTTCATACCACAGCAAGAACTTCTTAATTCGTCTTCTGAATAATTATTAAAGTCTTCTTCCATACCCTTCTGACATTCTTTCAAAGAAAGTTTTGTGCCTATCTTTTAGTGTGTACTTAGCTACCGAAGTAGTTGAACCCCACCGTGTTTTCACTTTTACATCTGAGGTTGTTATATTGTAACCTTCTTTGCGAAGTAGGCAAACGGTAGCTGCTAACCTTGTGTTGCCTAAATCTCTAATTGCTTCTAAAGACGTTATAGTATTATGGTCTTCAAAGTATTTTAATAGTCTTGTTTTGTGTGAGCTTTTCATATTAGTCTTCATTTATTTTATTTTTTAAATGTTGTATTATCTTTTCTGTTTTTTGCTTGTAGTATTTTTTAAAATCTCCCTTTTCCCCTTCTTGCCTCCATAGTATAAATAGAACATTACGCATCCTTTGTGACTGTGACTTTGGTTCATCGTAAAGGTCTAAATCTATATTGTCTAATTCTGCTATTTCTACACCGTTCATATTTTCCTCCCCTCTAAAATATAGAACCCCAAATTGGTCTAGTGTCTCGTCTATATTCATAACCTCTGAAGAAGTCTTTTCTTGTGTTATAAACCTCAACGAAATGGTTCTGTCTTTTCGTCTGGTGTACCCATCTAAAATTGCAGGCGTTAATATTTTACTCATCGCATGATGCTTCGTATGCCTTTTGTAGTTCCAACATTCTACCTTCAACACAAGGTCCACAATTTGTTTTCTTACTCATCTTTTTAAATGTTCTAAAGTAAAGGTCAATGACTATTTGCTGGACACCTCTATTTAAAACGCCTTTGTGTAAAGCTGGTGAAAGTGTTTCTTCCCACAGTTTCTTATCCTCATCACTTAATGGATTAAAATAAGCAAAGCGTTTATTAAGATAAGCCTTGCGTTTTCCGCAACCACAGTCGTCACCTGCTATTTTAGTCACTATGTCTTTTACTGCTTCTGGTATTATATTTTCAATAGTATCACCTAATCCTTTTTCTATTTTCTTTGAGGTGTTCTTTCGCGGTTTTGATACTTTTGTAGAGCGTATTTTTCGAGATTTCTGTGGCATCGGATAATGTTTTTAATGAATGTGAATGTAAATAATATGACTTAAACACTTCAGCGTCAAACCATCTAATTTCTTGTAAGATACGAAAAACATCTTCAATTTGGTTTTCTATGTCTATTTGTGTTATTGTGTCTGTTGAGTCTTCAATAGCTTTTAGAATTTCAATTGGGTATTTTCTGGCTAATTTTTCATTGTGTTTTTTATATTTATAGTAGAACCTCGAAGATTTGCTAAATCCACAAATTGCCATAGACCTACACATATAGCTCATCAGTTCATTTCGCTTACAAATTGGTTCGTATTTTTCTTCGTTTTCTAAATATGATAAGATTAAGTCATTTAATAAGTCGCCTGCGTAATCTTCACCAACATACCGTTTAGATACATTCAATAAATAATCATAGTTTTCTTCTATAAATTTATTTACGCATCCCACAAGTCTTTGTATTTTTTGGTGTACAACTCTTGCATCTGTATTATTTCGGCTGTGCTAAATTTACGTGTCTGGTTACTCATTTGCACTATCTTTTCTGCTGTTCCCTCGCCATAGTCTTGGTCTAACCTTCTACCGTATGCCCAACTCATGCCTTGCATAAACAAATTGCATTTTGGACATTGGGGTTTACAATTGTACAAATCGTTTTCTTCATCGTATAACCACCTTGTAGAATATTTTGCCCTTGTAACAAAATGCCCGTTGTGTAATTGACTAGGTAATTTCTTACAGCCACACGTATAACATTCTTGAAGTCCGTCTTTATCTAAGTTACTAAACCTCACATATTTACTTAATGCTTTATCTAGCTTTTTTATTTCTTTGGACCTCTTTACCACCTTACAATAATACGATTTTTTTGTCAATCATTAGCATCCATTTTTCTTTTTAGTCTTGTGCCTGCTCTGTCAAAATCACGTTTAGGTGGTGCTTCTTCTAGAACATCCTTTAGAAATTCACCTAGTGGTTTGTAATCACTAGACCTTTTTAAATCTGACACATCCCAATCATGTTTCTTTTCAGTGTGGTAACGTTCCATTATTTCTGCCCTTACTTCACCTTCATACCTGCATATAAATTCTAAAATTTCTGGTGTCTTTAAACGCTCATAAAGTTTACCAAATTTTCCTTTACGAATCATATTAAAACAAGTACGGATTTCTTCTAGCTTTATAGTTGGATGGTCTTCAACTATTGCATTACAACAAAAGATAAGTTCTTCATCACCTGCTATTGTTGTTTTGGCATCTAGCTCTTTTATTAGCCTACCTACTTCTGACATAATCCAACCCCGAACCATAGCAGGGTTTTCTTTTATAGCTGTACGAATATTTGTGCCCTCCTTCCATGCTTTTTCTGGTGTAAGGTTTAGGCTTTTATCCTTCAGTAACAAAACGCTCAAGGGCGTTAGGGTTGAAGTTGCCTTTGTTAAATCCTTTTGCTCTGTTTTCATTTGTGTGTTTTAGTTTTCTTCTTTTCCAATTTCTTGCGGTTGCTTTCCAATCCTTTATAGAATTACCGCCTTTTAATTTCCAACCCGTTTGTTCATACCAATCATAAAATTTACTTGCCTCTTGCGAATCTAGTTCTAATTCTTTAAAATATTCTAAGCACTCGCCTTCTGTTGTGGGTCGACCTATCTTCTTTGTATTATTAGTTGAATTAGTACTTGTATTAGTATGCCTCACTGTGGTGAGGTTAGCAGCCTCATTCTGGTGAGGTGAGTACCCACCCTCTAGTGAGGTAGCTAACCGTAAAATGCGACGTGTTCCATTGCCAAAACTTTCACGTTCTCTATATACATACCTCATTTTTACCAAACCCCTTAAAGCCTTTTCTACACCACTTTCAGAAATTTGTAGATGTTTAGCCAAATGGTCATTAGAAACAAAACACGGCAAATTGTTTTTAGTAAAACTATCAATCTCTATAATCATTAACTTTTGTGTCCAAGTTAAATCTTTGTTTAAATATATTGTGGACGGAACCCACACCCCTTTGAAATTCCTTTTCATAATTTGTATTTTCTTTCACCAGTTTTTTTATTTAGTTCTAAACCTATTCTATCTATTTCATTGCCGTATTGAGCGTGTTTAATGTCTTTAATATCCGTAGCTATATACATGAACAACAAATATTTTCTAAGCCTTTTAAGGTCTTCTATGCTATCCTCTGAGAGCTTTAACATCTTCTGCACGTTCTGTTATCATATTAAGTAAGTCGTCTGGTTCTGTATCTGACCACTTAGACAATTGAGGTAAGTACATAAACAACCGTTTCGGGTCTGTATTATACCATCTATTTACAGTGTTTTTACCTAATCCTAACGCATCATTCAATTTTGTATGCGTGCCAAATTTAACTTTAATCCATGTACCTAGTGTCATTGTTCTAATTTTTTTATTTGTTTTAATAATATATTAGCAAAAACCCGAACCCTTTCACCATGTTCGTGAAAAGTACAATTGTCTTTACTAACGTGTTGTAATGCCTGACCCATTGCCCACATCTTTAAATCTAAATTTTCAATGGGCTGGTCTAGTTCATACTCAACTGGTGAGTAGTCGGGAAGGGTTGCTTTCATCTTTCCCATTAGAATGGTAATTCGTCTTCACCTGCCATTTCTGAAGCCCACCTAGCTTTGACTGCATCGTCTTGGTGGAATTTAGGAAAAGTGTCACGGGCGTTTAAAATAGTTTCAGCAAGCACACAAGCATCTTTCATATACTCAACTACTGAATCTTGGTTTCTAGCTGGCAAAGAACCCATCATAGAAATGGCTTGACCCATTGCCCATGAACGTTCTATAACAACACTTCTGTCATCACCAACTGTAACCGACTTTTTAGAATACTTACCTTCTGCATCAGGCTTTCTTACTTTGCCCCACGAACCATAACTATTAGTTCCAGCTATTTCATATTCAACTTCGTCTCCAATAGAAAATGGTGAGTCTGCTGTCTTGTGGTTAGCACTAAGTTCTACGTCGTTATCAAAAACATAAAGCTGTTTGAATAATCTACCGTGTTGTCCGTCATAATGACCGTTTCCCGTAATGTGTTTAATTTTTGCTATCATAATTTATTTGTTTAAAATGTTTTCTTCAACTGTTCTTTCTAAATTTTCGTAACCTAATTCACTAGACAAATCGTCTGCAATATTTGTGATGTCAATTACGTGTTCCTTTATGTGAAGTTCTATTTTTTGAACTTCGTGACCTGAAGGGTCTTTTGGCTGGTCGTAATCCACAAATGAACCTTGACCCCAACACTCATAATGCACTTCTATGTGCTTATCTTTTTCTAACTCTATGGTGAAACTATCTTTCATTGTCTTAGTTTTTGTCTAAGTCAGAAAAATTGTCTTTTGAATTTTGCTCTAATTCAGAACGTATTTTACTGCTTTCTTTACTGAAATAATAATCTTCATAAAAATTCAAACCTTCTTCTACTTTTTTAATACCTTTTATTTCTTCTTCTAAAATCGCTTTTCTTTCTAATATTCTTTTATTTAACTCAGCACCTAGTGCATTGTAAAAATCTTCTAATTCGTAAATCGAAAGGGCGTCTACAATACCTTGAAACTCTATTTTGTAATCTTCCATTATTTCTTTTTTATTGGTTGGTTATCAATAACTTTTTGAGCAATTTCGTATGCCTCTAACTTTAGCCTATATTCAACTAAACGTTCTTCGTGCCACTTGATATTGTCCTTAGAGTCCTTAATTAAATCCTTTATACTATTCATCATTCGTTTATTTGTTTAACGCAAATATAAGGTATTTAATCCATGTAACCTAATTAAACCAAAATATTGTGCATAGAAAAAGGGCAACCCACGTTTGGACTGCCCTTCATTCTTAACCAAATAGCTTAATTATGCGTCTAAGCTAATGCAATATAAAACTAAAACCCCCAACAAATTAATGTCAGGGGAAATAGTTGAATGAAAAACTATTGTATAAAGCAAAGGGAATACCTCACACCTTGCTAATTTAAGGCTTTACTATCCTATCTACAAATGTTAACGGTTCTTTCTACTTTTGCCCATAACAATAGCTTGCAATATGCGTGTAAGTATGTTGACGATTTTGTCGTCCTTAGTTGTTTCAGTTAATGCTGTTAGTGTTCCAGCAAATGTTATTACTGCAAGGGCAATTTCTGCCCAATGGTTTATTAAAAACTCCATGTTATTTATTTTTTAAAAATGAAAATTTATCTTGTACTTGAAAATTTGGACACGTCTTTGTTGAATACTCATTGTGTCCATGTATTGTTAATTTACCAAAAACCGTTCTTAAACAATCTACTAACTTAATAAAAGCTATTTCTTGTCTCATGGTCATGGTGTCTTTAGTTTCTTTTGTTTCACTATCCAACCCTCCCGAATATGCTACACCTATTGAATCAGCATTTTCACCTCTTGTATGCGCACCTTGTTGTGTTACGGGTCTACCTTCTTCTATCTGTCCGTCTTGGTGAATTACGTAGTGATACCCACAGTCTGAAAAGCCTCTTTTCTTATGCCACTTCCGTATGGTTGCAACGTCTATAAATGACTTGTCATAGGTAGCGGTGCAATGTAATATGATTCTTTTAAAATCTCTCATCTAATCGTAATAACCATTATATGTCTTCAAAATCTGCTCCGTACATTACTTTCTATTCTTTCTATGAGTAATAATACCCTCTATGTTTAACCAAATTAAAGTAATACCGCCAACAACTCCGAGGGTTAAAGTTAGGTGTTCACTAACCATTCCCCAAGACCATCCTGCCCAAAGGAAATTTATGCCCCAAAGTTTTCCGTTGTCCATTATACTGTGATTGAGTAGTAAGTCGTATAAATAGTCATTGACCACCCTCCATTGAAAACATCATTACACCACGCTTGTAATGGTTTGTTTACTGGTGAGGCTGGATAAGCGTTTCCGAAACCATTAGCAAATGGAGTACAAGATATTGTGTGTGTTCCACTTGATAGGCCGTTCATAAAGTCACGGATTCCATTAAAGTAATCGTTAGAAACGGAGGTAGCGGCGTCCCACCCCACTCGCATATCGTCCGATGAACTTTCGTTAGGACTTGCCCAAGTAGCAACAAATGTAACGCCAACGGGTACGTGAATCTTTCCCGCTTCAGCCGCCACCAAAGTAATCGGGGTATCATCGTACTTCATCGCCAACACCTGGGCGTTTGATACCGTAGTTTCTACTTGCGTAAGTATGCCAGCTCCACCGCCTCCCGTAAGATTGCTAACTTGAATTTTTTTACTTGTACCTGCTGGTCCTCCCGTTGTGTCCCCTACATCTACAATATGCAATACGTCGGTACTCGCTGGTGCTACTGCTAGTTCTGTTAAGTCTGTTACTTTTGTTGGCATCTATCTAAATATATACGAAGTTTAAGAACGTTCTTATGTGTTGAAATACTTGACCCCAACCGCTTGCGCGAAGGCTTTGAGCTGGTTGTTGTCTGTGATTCTTGGGTAGACGTTGAGTCCACCGAAGTAGTTCCGTCTTGAAGGCGTGATGTCTGCACCAGTGTTTTGATTATATTCTGGAAATGATGAAGTGTTAAAGTTAAGATATTCTATTAATCTTTCGCGGTAAAACATAGCAATTTCTTTTGATTGCTCAACTACACGCTTTATGTCTGTCATGCTTGCAGACGTTCCTTGCTCACTAGAATTGACAATTACAGAATTATTTGAAAACCGTAAGCGCACAACATAAGCAACTTCACAAAATGCAAATTGAACTAAAGCAGGCTGTATATAATCTTCTAACAAAGTTTGATAAGCACCCGAAACTGTGCCAGCCTCTATTTCTGCTTTTAGTTTGTTATCTAATTGTGTGCCTAAGACGTTTAAAATCCAACGGTCTTGGCTTATGCGAATGTAAGGTTGTAGCAAATTGTCGTCTACCGTACTACCTAAAGCGGTATCGCGTTTCAAAATTGAGCTAGATATGAATAAAGTGTTTGCCATTAGTTTACTGCTTTAGGGTATAGAATTGAACCTCTGTCGGGCATATCAATCGGTGCTTCCGTTTCATACCCTTCGTTTACCACGTATGGGTTGTCACCTACTCTACGCATTACTGCATCGAAGTCACCTTGAATTTCTTGTTCTTGGTCAGTAAACTCAAAAATCTCATCGTTAGGTGCGTAAATAAAAATGTGTCTTTTAAATCCATGACGACAAAAGCAACCACCTTTATATTTTAGCAAATCGTATTTACCTCCTGAATGTGCAAAGTTACCATTAACCCCATCTTCTGACATTTCTTCAATATCTTCATAACGATACATAGCACCATCACTTGCCAAGTCCATCATAACTTCACAAAATTCTCGGCTTTTATAGTTTGGGTCTACTGGTGGGGTTTTAGCATTTTCAAAATAGCTATAACGAATTGCAAATAGATAGCCCTTTGGACTTATTACGTCATAATCTGAATCCATTTCGTAGTCTGCATATCTACTTGGGTCACCTTCCATTTGAAAAGCTCGGTGCATTTTCTTATATGAATGAAAAGTTTTATCTTCTTCGGTGTTAGTTACGTCTTCACTTTTCCAAAGTACATAACCCTTTGGTGGTGGTGAACTACGTTCAGACAAATGAGCTAACCACGCTTCACCTTGTTCTTGACTTATTCTGTCTGGGGCTTTACTTAGTTGCGTTTCGGTTTGTTCTTCTATAACCTTTTCTTCTTCTTTAACTTGTGCAATTGCATCAGCACCTTTTGTAAATAGGGCTTCAGCTACTTCAGGTGTGAATTGTAACATCTGAACTAAGAAAACTTTTGCTTGTTCTTCAGTAAGTAAACCCTCTTGTACTTTAACTAAAATATCTAAACCCGAAGTAATTTGCGCACCATTGTATGACGCATCTTTAGAAGTGGTGTCAGCACCTCCCGTAGCCCCAAATAAATTATCTACTTTAATAAACGAAGCAGGTTTTAAAGCTGTAAAGTATAAATCTAACGTTATAGAACTAGCTGCAAAGACGGGTCTTAAACCGTCTAAAATTAACCTTTGCATAGGAAGTACTACCGTGTTGTAGAAAAGGTCATAAGCGTCCTTCATTTCTTCTGCATTAGACCCAAATCCTCCACCCTCAGAACGTAATCCAAATAACAAGGGGCTTGTGCATCTATGACCAGACAGTATTTTAATAGATACTTCTTTACTCAAATAGTCAAAAACTTGGTGTGCATCACTTACACTAAAACTTTCAACTGTTGGGGCGTTTTCTGCTGAGTCGTTAAACGTCATTAAAATTTTTCCAGCGTTACTAGCAGAACCAAACTTGTTGTAGATAAGTCTTTCTAATTCTGCACGTTCTTCTTCTGTTGGAACTCCGTCGTTAAAAGACAAAATAGTGCTTGGGAAAAAGCCGTTGTTAATTGAATTTAAGTGATACTCACCTAGTGCTGCATCTACCTGAATATAATTTTGTGACCCTATATAAGAAGGTAAACCATAGTAAAAACTTAATGGGTTGTAAGTCTTTATATGAAGTATCTGACTAGCTGCTGTTCTATCTGAAGTATTAAATGCTGGTATTGCTTGGGGCTTCTCATTATTTGCCCAATTTGTTTTGTGGTAAAATATGTCAACATGGTCTTCATCGTTAGCAACCCCACAACGAATTGTTGCCGAAGGGACATGGTGAATTTTACTTATAGTAGAACGGTCTTGTGACCAAATAATATTAAAGTAGCAATTGCCGTACAACTCAAGGTCAAAAGCACATCTTTTTAAAGCATCTTTGTCACTAAAAATTTCATTTACTTTTAGCCACTGCTCTATGTTATTATCTTTAGATACTGCATTTAAACCCTCGCCATAAATCATTTGTGAAATACCATTTACTATGGCACTATGAATACTTGAGCTAGAATAAAGTTCTTCTAAATAATGTGGGTAGAGGTTGTCAGAACCCATGTCAATCCACTCTTTATTCTGAGACTCTCTAAATTGAGGTGTTACACTGCTAGTGTAATTTAATACATTGAAAAACTTCTTATTCATTTAATATATACGTTGTATGCTGTTTCATCGTCAGCGGTGTACGCTTCATAACTAGATTCTTTAAACGCTGGCACACTAGAAATAAATGCTAGTCTAGTTGCCATAAGAATAAATGGTGACGCATGGTCATTAAAAGTTACAATATACAAACCTTCTTCTACCTTTGGGTTCGGGGTTGGATAAAATGCAGGCAAAGTAATTCTTGTAAAACGACTATTATTACTTATAGCTGGCACGTTTGATTGCGTGTAGCTTTCATTAGTTAGTTGGTTTGTAAAAACAATATCAAGGGTCATCCCTTTAATAAAACCATCTAATTTGAGGTACACATCTTGCGTTGCGTTTAAGTTGTTTATCTGTATCACATTAATATATATAAAGTAAATGTAATTGTTTACAATACAGTGGGCTTTTGTGTAGCTATTCTTTTTTTACCTAGCTCCATAGGTACATTTATACAAGTATGATTTCCTAGTATGACAGCAACCCCCAAAGCCTGCTTACGAAAATGTTTAGCATACTGTAAAGCATAGGCATCCCTATCAATTAAACATCCAACTTGACAGCCAAAAATTTTATAGTTCGCTCCAACAAAATATTCAGTGTACATCTGTGTGTGTATGTGACCCTGAATTGTAGACATTAGGTCGTTTTTTGCTTTTGTTCTAGCTGTCCCACCCTCGCCATGTACAAACTGTATATTGTCAATTACAAGCCGTTCGGTCCAAACCCAGTTCGGGGTATCTAAAACGTCATTGTAGTGTTTAATCCACTCTCTTGGAATACCACCACTAAATGCTTTCCTTGCTACTATACGGTCATGGTTGCCTATAATTACCGTTGCCTTTGGAAAAGCCTTATACCATTTTGCTACGTGCTTTTTAGCTAAATTTAATTCAGCACCTGCTGACATTCCATTGGGGTCTGACTCATGGTATGAACTAGCACTTGAGTCAATTACGTCTCCAATGAAGATAACCATGTTACAGTTATACTTTGCATACGTCTCCTGAGCGTGTTTTAAGGCTCTAGGATGGTCGAACGGGCAATGCAGGTCCCCCACTACCATGATGCGGTTCTCGTCGCTTGTAAGGTGTTCAAAAGCCTTTAAACGGTTTCCTGACAATCTGGGTCTACTCATGTTTTTAAAACAAAAAAGGGACAGCCGAAGCCACCCCTTTTCTTTTTTTATATTTATATGTTATTATGCAGGTGTAACAGTTGAATTAGTTACATTGTCTAGTGGGTAGTTAGCCACACCTACCGTTCCTGCTGTTGCTAGGAAAATAGGGTTTTGCTCACGTGCTGTAAAGTCAATAGTAAATCCGTTAAGGTCGCCATAAGCTACACCCGTTTGGATATTTCCACCCGTTACATTACACCCAAATTCAGCACCCAATAACCAACACTTTAGATTATTATCAAGAACCCAAATATTTGGTCTTCCTTGACAAAGTTCTTTAATGTCTGCAATATCCGTTACTGTTAACTTTTGAAAAGTACATGACAAAACTTGCTCGAAGAACGTAGTTCCGCTTGCTGGGTCAGCCATGTAATTAACAACTAAGCTAGATAGCTCTGGACGTAGTTCAAACTCGTAAAAAGTTTGTGCTGCGATTGCTGTAACTGTATTAGCGGTTTCTGCCCAATCTGTTTGAGTAACCATATCTTTATAGTTACCAATATAGATAGCCTTAATACCTCCTAAACTGTCCTTACAATCTACTATTCTACCGCCGTCAATTTCACAAGCCATGATTTTTTCAATTTAAAGGGTTAAACAATTAGTCAGTTATAACTGCGTCGTAAGCACCTACAACAACGTCTGCTGGAATACCTACCTGCATACCTAAACCAAAACGCATTGCAATTTTAACTTGGTCTGAACCGTCGAACTGCCATGCGTCAATGTACTGAGCTGTGGTGTAATCTGTCATAAGGTTAGAACCTACAACTAGGTTTTCTTCGTATGTCAATACAAGAGCATCGTCAAACATTCCAGGACAAACGTGAATTGGAACACCTAAGTATTGCAACGTGTCAAACGCTTGGTTAGTAGATTGTAAGTTTACACCTTGAGAATCACCAGAATTAGCCATAGCGTGCATATATGTCCCTGCTGTTTTAGGTGAACAATAGAAAGCTACATCTGTACGGTTTAAAATAGCTGGGCAACTTGCAACAGCTTTTTGGTAAACTTGGTTAAAAGCACCCGTAGCATCAAGGATTAAACCAGTATTAAATCCTAAAGCTGTAACAACTTGTTCGTTAGTAACTGGGGCAGCACTTGTACCGCCTGCTGCTAAAATAGAAGCACGGTAGCCAGCGTTATCAAACGCTCCGTCGTTAGATAAGAATCCTTGTGGTAAAGTTGTATCAATACCCTGCCAAATTCCTACCTCTACACCTTGTGCTGTATATCCAGCAACCGTAGCCATAGAAAAGTTTACAAACTCTGGCGAGCCTGCTGTCATAGTTTCACGTGCGCCAGTCATTCCTGCCCATGTAGGAAGAAGTGTCTTACGACATAGTGCCTCCATAACCGCAAGGTCAGTAAGTGTTAGAACTCTTTCACCTAATGTTAGAGAATCGGTATCGTCCCAAGCACAATTTGCAGGTACAATAGTACCCGTTGAAGTTAGGCTAGAAATTACTGCTTTGCTTTGGATTCCGTCAATTTGACGTACAAAACCCTTTTGCAAAGTATCAGCTAGTTTAAGAGCTGGTGCAACAAATGGTGCTGCGTGTACACCTGCGTAACTTGTAGCAGGGCTTACGGTTGGTCCTTGTCCGTCTGCAAACTTGCGACGTACAGAACTGTTTCTTAGTTTTGGAAGATTGTTCATTATTTTCCGTAGTTATTAATCATGTCTAAAGCCTGCGAAGTTGACTTGCCTAGTGTCTTAGTTCCTACTTCAGCACTTGAGAAATTCTCTTGCTTCATGTTAGGGGCGTTTCTTAATCCAGAAGCAGCAGGTGACGCTCCTAGTTCTCTAAGTTGCTTGCGCAACTCAATGTTCTGACGACGAAGACGACGTGTAGCTCTATGCTGACGTGCTTCGTTCTTTTCTGTTTCGCTCATCTCTCTACGTGCTGGACGTGTTGAGCGTGCGTTATTGCTACGACGTGAACGTCTAGCAAATTTTGCGCGTCTTTGACGACTCGCTTCTACTTTTTCTTCTACTTTCACTTCTTCTGTGATTTCTTCGCCTCCACCTGCATCAATTAAATCCATAGCCATTGAGTGCACTGCTTCAGCTTGTTCTGCTGACAACCCCATGTCAACTAAAAGGTTTACAAATGCTTCGTGTTGGTCGGGGCTTTCCTCCACGTTTTCTTCAGTTACTGTTGTTTCTTCTTCAACAACAACTTCTTCTTCAAATTTATACTTACTCATACTTATATATATAGGGTGTTTATTTCTAGTAACTCCAACGTGCTTCGTCTAAGGTTTCTATGAAAACTTCGTAGTCTATTAACCTAAGATTACTGGGTCGCATTTCTTCAAAGATTACTTCAGCACGTTCATATTCTTCGTTTAGTACCGCTTCTTCTATTATGTCTATTGCATGAATCCAAGTTTGGTCTGCACCGTAGTCTTCACGAAACTCACTTAGAATAGCAAAAAGTTCTTCTTGTGGTGTGTTATTCCAAACGTTCCAAATACGATTGATTAATGGATTCATCTTTAAGTTGTTTTAATTATCCGAAATAAGAACCCATCCACTCTAATACCGAAAAATGGGCGTTCTCTTCGTCTCTCCACGAAGGGTTGGACTCAGGTAGCTCTTCACTTCCTCGTAGTCTTTTTAGAAATTGCGAACACTCTTCTACTGCTTCTTGAAATATTCGGTCTGTAACCCAATCGTATTCTCCTTGTCTGTTGTCAGGGTTCACATAAATTTCGTAATGCAAAGCCTCGTCTACTAAATCATATATCCAATCTGTCATCTTTAAGTTGTTTTAAAAGGGTAATCCCATATCAGCGTCTACACCATAATCAATTAATAATTCTATTATTTCAAATACTTTTTTAGCAGACAAACCCTCAAAGTATATTGCACCTTCATAAGCGTTGCTTTCAATTACATCGGTAATAAAATCACCATACAAAGCATCTTCTATTAATCCAACTGCAAATTCTAAATCTTCTAGGGGTACTGTTATATTTTCCATCTTTAAGTTGTTTTATACTAAGAAAGCCAATAGGCTTCTGTCGGTTGTACCCCCCATAGTTACTGCTTTACACAAGAAGTCCGTAGACTCGCCTGCATTTAATTTAAAAGGGAAGGTATTGTTAGCAATATCAGAAGCTACTAAAAGAAACTCTAAGGTTACATTAACACCTAAGTTTGCGGTTGCTACGACAAGTGAAAAACTCTGACCGTTTTCCGTAAACAACAGAGCATCACCATTTGCATACCCTGACCCTTCATTAATTATCTGTATATTTTCTAAAGCACCTGCTGCACTAATTGAGAAGCCTACTTTAAAACCCGTTCCTGCATTATTTGTTTGTGGAGTATAAACAAAGTAACCGCTTTCTGCTGGTGAGCCAGCTACGACCATAGAACCAACACCCTTATTAATTCCCGTTGCGTTTACATCGTCTACTATTGTAGAGACTGTCATGCCTGCAATAAAATTATTACCTTCATCAACTATGGTTGCTGAACCTATGTCACCTGCTGTTGCAACTATTATAATCGTCGCATTTCCATCACCTCCTATAATATCAGTGGTTTCACTAATGTTACCAGAACCGTTAAATCTTCCCGTAGTTAAACCCACAAGAGAACTTACTATATCCTTATTATTAGAAAATGGATTAAAAACCTTATTATCTACCGCTGGGCTAATTGTAAGGTCTACGGCAACAGCATTGTCGTTATGTAGTCGTAAGTTAGACGGTAATGTTTGTACACCATCCGATGCTTTTATTGCTGAATAATATTTATATGCGCTCATTTTTTTTTTTATTAGTTGTAACCGTAATCGTAAAGTAAATCTTCTAACTCACTTGCTACTCTTGTAACGTCTTTTCTTGCTGCTCCGTAAGCTTCTGCCCAAGCCACTACATCGTTTTGAATCCTGAAAGAAACTCCTAAGTCGTCTAAGTTATTAAAAGCATCTTCTACTAAACCACTGTCACCTTCGTCTATGGCAAATACTAATTGCAATAGGTAAGTAAATTCTTCTGAATTTTTATCTATCATATTCTTTTTATTAAGCTCATTAGTTAGCGTGAAAATTTACTTCTACGTGACCGTCTCTATCTACTCCTGCTTCCATATACCAACCACTATTTCTTTCTATAGAATCAAGTTCAGACATTAATCTGTCTAAATCATTATCTGCTATAGGTATGTATGAGTCAATTCTAAGGTAAGAATCACTTACTGTTTCAAAGTCCCAATCTCGTCCACGTAAACCTACCTCAGCTTCAAATGCTTCAAAAATTCCGTCAAAGACAATTTCCCAGTCGTATTGATAATCGTTCATATTCTTTTTATTAGTAAGGTCTAAAAATGTGGCCGTCAATTTCGTAATAACCTTCAGCGTCTAGATTGCGTTCTATTTTCTTAACGTCTTGATACTGAGCTATGGTTTCTTTTCCTAGTTGCTCAAAGCCTCCTAACATTTCTATATACCATTCGGCTAAATCTTCGTCTCGCATACTGGTTATCTCTTCAGCCTCTTCGTGAGAGTAGTCCCAATCACTTAGCATATTATCTATGTCCCAACTTAATTCTTTACCAAACCATTCATAGTCAAAACTCCATTCGTAAAAGTCAGGGTTGTATAATTGTTCGTCTACTAAGTATTGTGCGAAGTCACGCATATTGTCGTGGTGTCCTTCGTAAGCGTTTTCTAAAACGTCCTCTAGTTGTTCTATACCCCAACCCCATTTAATTAAATCTGACAGAGCTTCAGGTGATATTCCGTATTCTTTAGATAGGTCAAAAAAGTTATTCCAAGCCTCCCATACGTCTTCTTTTAAGAAGATACCGTAAGCTGAAGACTCATCAATATAGTCATAGTCTACAATCTCATAGTCAGCAAAGTTTAGCTCGTCTAGCTCCTCTTGAAACTCGTCTGCCCAATCTCTATAAGAACGAGCTATCAACGGTCTTTTCATTACGTCTACGCTGTCTCCATTCATAAGGTATACCCTATACCATATAACTATATCGTCTTTTTTCATTTTAATTTCCGTATTTAGTAAATATCTACGTCGTAACCATTATCAAATAGCAATCTCATAATGTCATCTGATGCCTGTCTTGGCGAATCAATAATAACATCAAAACTATTTTGATATACATTTACATCTTCAAACCATAAAAGGTCGTCAAAAAAACTTGCTATAATTTCATAGACTTCCTGAAAGTCTGCATCGTATACAATTAATTCTTCCATTTTAATTTCTTTTATGCGTTTTCCCAGTCAAGAACCAATTGCTCAAAGTCTAAAGCGTCATCAATTACACTAGATTGAACTAAAGGTGGGTCGTCTTCATAATCAAAGCCATCATTTATAAATCTATCATAGGACACTACAAGCGTTCTGTAACCATCGTAATATTCAACTTCAACATTATGGTCAAAATTAAATAGAATTGTTATTTCATTTGTTAAACTTATATCTTCTGGTTGCCTCATTTTAATTTCTTTTGTTACTACTTTATATATCTAAAGACTATGCTGTTTATTTTAACTTCCGTATTTAGCTTTTATTGAACCGCACACTTTTTCTGCTGTTTCCTTATCACCATAAGTTTTCATTTGGTCAATTATACATTGCTCCCACGGGTACGACTCTAAACTAATTTTTGTTGAATATACATCTTTTTTGGTGTTATAACCAAATTCTTTTAACATTTTTGCATCTAATAACGCTCTATAATACTTTACTTTCATCTGGTCTAGCTCAACTTTTTCCAACTCTATTTCTTCATCATTTTCAGCTTCGGCTTGTGATTCCTCAATAGCTTCTACTTCACCATCCCACTCTATTAGCACCCCATCAAAGACTTCTAAATTCACACCTTGTTGTGTTGTGTACTTTCCATTAGCTAGTTCTGTCGGTAAACCTTCATCGTCAATAGCAATTACCGTTGTGCCAGATTGAAAAGCGTCATCTTCTGTTGCTATAACAACCCCATTATCTAGTGTAATTTCTGAATAGAACTTTCGTTTAATGCTAAACCACAGTTTTTTTAAGTTCTTTTTAAAGTTTGGGGTCTTTACTTTAACGCTCATTTCTTCTACCTTATCAATAAAGTAGCCTTCAATAGATAGCCCACGAATAGCCCCATCTTTAACTTGTGACCATAAGTCATCGTTTTCCACTTTCATACGGACGCACCAGCTACCTTCTGGTAAATTTAAACCATAGTGTTTAGACTTATCCATTTCGGGGTCTGTAACAATCCATGACTCAACAACGTGAACATCTTCCACAGCTACTTCATGTTCTAT
>Ga0256382_1000011_pt1 | contig 16152 bp, 26 predicted proteins | sample LS1750viralmetaG_FD_189072 | JGI IMG/M metagenome (GOLD analysis project Ga0256382, IMG submission 189072) | Seawater viral communities from deep brine pools at the bottom of the Mediterranean Sea - LS1 750m | ecosystem: Environmental > Aquatic > Marine > Mesopelagic | place: Mediterranean Sea...
ATTAAGTGCCTGTATGCGTTTTAATAAAAATTGAGGCATACCTCCAGTACTTAAATGAGGTACTAAAAATAATACTTTCATATTAGATTATTGTTGTTATGTATTTGTCTATAAAATGCATTGTCCACGCTACAAGTCCATTTAATTGCAATACAACAAGATTCCACTGTTTTCTAACGCTAACTTGTATAATTACACATATAAAACCTATAATAAACAATACTGGTTCTAATGTCCACTGCCCAGCCATCAATAAACCAGCTCCCATGTAACCGACTCTAGACGACATTCTTTCTAATGGTGTTAATTTTCGTTCTTTAACTAACGATTTTAACCATTGATATTTAATTCCCATACCACTCTTTAATTGCATCAGCTGATTGGTTACCTACTAATCGCTTAACTTCATTTCCATTCTCATCTAATTTAATTAATGTAGGAACATTTCTAACACTATATTGAGCTGATACAGATTGGTCTTGATCTACATCTACTTTATATATAGGTAAACCCTGACTTGTTAATTGACTTATTGTTGGTCCTAATGCTTTACAAGGTCCACACCATGTTGCTGTAAAATATAATATTTTATTCATTGTTTTTATTTTTATGTTTAGTTTTTCTATTGTATTTCTTTTTATTTTTAGTAGGTGAAGGCGTTTTAAGTGCATTCCACCAATCTTGTATTGTTAATTCTACCTGTTTTAATTTATTCTTCATTTTGAAACTCAATCAAATCATATAATTGATCCGTTATATTTTTTATTTTAATATTACCCACTAAACATCTATCATTGCCTAATTTTTTGGGCATTATAATTACATCTGTTTTTTGATAACATTCCTGGATTATACATAATAATTTAAATTTAGAAACGCTATCACTATATAATATAGTTAAAAGAGGTGAAACCTCCCAACTATCAATAATATTTTTACATTGTTTAGCCCATTCTAATGTAGTAACTCCATTCCACATTGCATCAGTATACCCTTTAACTTCACCTTTTTGAGATAAAAACCATTCTAATAAACTAACATTTGAATTTAACTCAGGTCCAATTATAGATGTTTGAATTATTTTAGTTGATTTACCATAATTTTTTATATAATCGGTTGCTCTTTTTTTACTTAACCCATAATTACTAACATCAACTTCACAATCAGTTGCAGGGTGTATAATTTTACAATTAGTCATTTCATCTAACCAAATAGGTATTTCCCAATTAACATCAAAATTTTTTGTTTTTTGTGGAATAGCTCCAATACAATTTATAACAAAATCAATATTATTAAATACACTTTTATCCCAATTAGGAAACCTTTCATTGATTGTTATTAATCTATAATTAGAATCATTACTAATTATTTTACAAACCATATGACCTAACATACCTTTATGTCCTAAAACTAATATATTAACCATTATAATAAGACTTAATTAAATATAATCTACTACCATCTTTACATTTAATGTAAGCATTAGGATAAGGATCAGTTAACATTCTAATTTTATTATGTAAATGTTCTGCTGTGTTGTTTTCAATTTCATCAATGGTTATTTCAGAATCACTTGGTTTACGTCTTTTACAATTAGTTGCTTGTTTGTGGTCTTGTTCTCTTAATAAATATCCTTTAGTAATAATATCAAAGGTAGATGAAAAACCTAAATAACTCATTCTTTTAAATATATCACTAATGTTACCTTCTAATGAAAGTGGTAATTGTGATATTATATCTCCATCATCTAATCCTTTTCCCATTTTAAATATAGTAACTGCTGATGTTTTTACTCCATCTATAATTTGATTTTGTATAGGGGATCCCCCTCTATATTTAGGTAATGGTGAAGGGTGTAAACATAAAGATGTATATTTATCTAATATTCTATCTGGTACAATCCAACTCCAACCATACCATAATATAATATCTGGGTTGAATTCATCAATTATAGACTCATCAAAATCAGATTTATTATTAATAATTTTAAAATCATGATTAGGAAGGTCTCTACTTAACGCATTGTAAATATCAGTAGCCCAACTTCTATATGTTACACATAAAATTTTTTTCATATAACTATATCTTGAGGTGCATCATATCTAGGTAATTCTAACATTGATGTATCATTATTTATATCTTGTTTTACAGTAGTATAAGCATATTTACATCCATTTTTTTCTAATATTTTTATAGTATCTTTATTATACTTACCATTAGGATAAGAAAACATAACATCTCCTTTATAAAATTTTTTAACATAATTTAAAGATTGAACAATGTCACTTTCCTGATCTTCTATTGCTGTTAATGGAGCTGATAAAAACCCGTGTCCACCAATTTCATGACCAGCAGAAACCATTTCCTGTATTTGTTTTTCATTTAAATAAAAATTATCACAAAAACCAACTTCATCTGTTGTTATAATATTGTTAAATAATCTGTTAGTTATATCCCATTTATCATGATATCTTAAAAAATTAGTAACAAATACCATTTCAGGTGTCCACCAATTATCTTTCCATTGACTTACTGAGTGTTTTTCCCATAAGTATTTATTAGATATATGTCTTGGTGTTAAATTTAATATACGTTTAACTAATTCTTTTTCATTTATTGATGCTAATAAAAATTGAATTTTATGAACACTCATTATTACCCTATCTCTAACTGCTTGAGTTGGTATTAAGAAGGTACCAGTTAATCCCATATCATTTAGTATATCAGCAACATAATAATGATCTAATAACCCATCATCAAATGTTAAAATAGCATGTTTGCTATTATTGTTTTTAACATTAGGTATCTCAGATGAGCTTATTATATCATATTCTTCAATTAAATAATCTAATTGATTTTTAAATTCTTTAACAGTCATAAATGACTTTAATTTGTATCTTTCTATGTATTTAGTATTATCATGATCTCTAATATCATGAAACATAAACGCTTTTATCATTTTTTAAAATAATTATATTTTTCTAACATTTTCCTTAATTTATCTTTAGGAATAATAACATTATCACTGCCAAACCTATCAAGAATTATTTCTGCTTCATTATGTAATACTTTAAGACTATCTTTAGCTATGTCTTTATAATGCATATAAAATACATCATCTATTTTATCATAATATGTTCTAGGTGCTTCTTCTTTAGCAACCATTATTTCATGTATTTTTTCAGATATTCTTGGTTCACCTATATTATACTTTAATCCATAATCCTCAGCAAATATCTCAAATAAATCTTTAACTAAAAATGATTTTAAATTAGGTACAACATTATAACCACTTACATTTAACCCTTTTTCAATTAAATCCATAGCATCTTCTATATCAATCATAAAACGAGTCATTTCATCTGAATATAATGTAAGAGGGTAATCTCTATTAATAGAATCCCAAATTAAAGGTATTATACTACCTGTTGAATTTAAAACATTACCATAAATAGCAGATGATAGTCTTACATTAGATTTTTCTGCATTTACTATAAATGATTCCCCAGCTATAAACTTCATTGAACCATATAACGTGGTAGCTGCTCTAGATTTATCAGAGGAAATAAAACAAGCTGATTTAAAATTATTTTCTTCAGCTGCCCTTCTAGAGTTAATAGCACCATCAATTAAAACCCTAACCCCTTCTTCAACATTTTGATCAACTGCTTCTATTTGTTTTAGTGAAGCTGCAAAAATTCCAATAGTATGATTAGCAGATGCTCGTTTTAATAAATCAAAGTTACGAACATCACCAATAACACAATTAATATTAGGAAATCTTTTTTTAAGATAGTAATGTTTAGCTTCATCTCTAGAATAAACTGTAATTTCATTATCGTTATAATAACGAGCAACTAAATGTGAACCTAAATAACCAGCACCACCAGTTATAAATATTTTTTCATTAACCATTTTTTATTTGTATTGTAGGGAATGGAATAACAAACGGTATTCCCAAGTGTTTTGTTTTATTCATAATCATATCAGCAAAATTCCAAGCAAATATTAAAATATAATCTACATCATCTTCAATTTTATCAGGAGGATAAATTGGTATTTTACCATTAGAAGTAAATCTATTATATCTTTCAGGTGATTCATCAATTATATAATCAATACTCTTTTGATCTAAATCTAACGTTCCTACTATTACATTAGCTCTTCCAGAAGCTCCATATCCAATTATTTTTTTATTCTTATTTTTATTTAAAAATGATTTTAATTCTTTTAAGGAATTTTTAATTTTATTTGAAAAATCTGATAGATCGTTATAATCTTTTTCTGCTTCAATAAATCCATCAACTATATCCTCCTTAAATAGACTAACATTTTTTGTAGCTGTTACCCTAATAGAACCTGAATGTATTGGTACACTTTCAACATCTATTATTTTTAAATTGTGTTTAGATAATAATGATTTTAAACTTGTAACAGTATAATAATATAAATGTTCATGATACATAAAATCAAATTGAAACTTATCAACTAAATCAACTAAATATTGTACCTCAAATATAAATTTACCATTGTCATTTAAACAATTATGAACCCCTTTAACGACAGAATTAATATCTGTTATATGAGCAAAAGTATTACTTGCTAAAACATAATCAAACGTATTCTCCCAGTTATTATTTTCAACAAATTCATTATTAAAAAAATCATTTATTATATTTAATCCTTTTGCTAACCCTAATTTTACAATATTAGTAGCAGGATCTACTCCTATAGTTTTATTTATACCTTTATATTTTAATGCTTCTAATAAAGGACCATCATTACAACCAAACTCTAATATATTATCTTCAGGTTTTACACCTTCTTTATTAACTAACCAACTAGCATATGAATCAAAATGTTTTTGCATACCAACTGATGAAATGTATCTGTAATCTTTAAATAAAACACCAGGTTCAATTAACGTATCAGTCTGAACTAATTTACAATCTTTACACATTATAATAGATAATGGATATTTTTTAATGTTATCTCTATCTTCTTCTAAAGGAAAACTACCCGCTAGTGGAATTTCTCCAAAGTCATATATAACATCAAAATTTTCACTACCACAACTAGCACACTTTTCCCTTTTATCCATTATTTTTCTTTTATTAATCGTGTTATTCTACCAGTATTAAATAAATATGTTAAATCTATTAAATTATTACCCTTATAATATCCAAAAGATTTTTCAGGTAATTTTAATGAGGTAAAATCACTTACTACTATATCTTCTCCATCAATGTTAAACCAAATTTTATCTTTTTTAAATTCATATAATAACATTAAACTTTCACCTGGGAATAAACTAAACAAATCATTATTAGTATTTAGATTCCAAATGTATTTATCTTCAAAATCTTTATACTCACTATCCTCTTTTATGTTATTTGGATAAGTTATATATTTTAATTTACTTACACATTTCTTATCAAAAAAATCCTCGGCATCTACCCATTCATTACTTATATATTCTGATAATACTAATGAATTAGATACCGTTTCTAAATCTTCTTTTACGAGTGAAAAAAATACTAATGATGGAAATTTAACCTTACCATCTGGCCATTCAACATTGCTTAATACATTAGATTGGTGATCCGTTATAATTTGATTATTAAGTTGTACATCATAATTAACAAAAGAAAAATTTTTATATGGTAGATTTTTACAAAATTTACATATTTTTTTTATTTGATTTAAATGAGACCACCCATAATCATGAAGGTGAGATTTTAATAAATAAGAATCAATATCATTTGTGATTGTTTTCCAAAAAGTCATATACTTTTCAGGATATTTTAATATGGGGTTACTCTTATCATAAATAAAATAATTAACTGAGGTTGTAATATCACTGTCTAAAGGAATATGAGAAAATAATAATATATCAAATCCCTTTTTCTTAATTTTTTTAATATTATTTTTTAATAATAATAACTTGTCATTATCATTACAATGACTTGTAATACAAAATAAATTATTCTTCATTATATGCTATTTCTAAGGATGATATTCTATTCAATATAAGCATTTCTCTTGGAATCTCCCAATTATTAATAACAACTTTTATTATATTAGGATCTTTTTTAAACTCATCATGTTCTATAGGTAAATAAATTATATGATATTTTAATTGTTTAGGCACTCTACAGGAATTAAATAATTCATCTCTAAGGTAAATCTCAACACTTAAATTTTTCTTTATATCCCATAACATAAGTAGTTGCTTTCCACTATCTACTCTTTCGTTATTTTGTTTATATATTTCATGTCCTATAAACCAAGCAAAATTATTTTCATCAAATCTTTCATACACACTACCTTCCATAACAATAGAAGTTTTTATATAACCATTTAATTCATCTGGTCCTTGCCATTCTAAAGTTGGAATGATTTTACTATTATTATTTTTAAACTTTGGATATAAATAATTTTCAACAATATCTTCACCTATCTTACTAAAATAATCATCTACAGTAATAGATTGGATACTATCAATAAATGGTTTTATTTTTAAACCAAACCAGGCCATGTATAAACCCTTAACACCAGTTTTATTAGCATATTCTAACATAATACTATCATAATCACTAATCCATTCTTTAAAATCATCAATCATCTTATCCTCAATAATTAAATCATAATTTAAAACAAAAGCTTCATCATAACCTATCTCATTAGCAAACAATAAACCTCTTTTAATTTGCTGGGCTGCTGCGAACCCATAATCTACAGCATGAGTATTAAATTTAAAATGGACATCCCAATTTTTATGTTTATGCCAATTTACCATAGATCTGCTAGGATGATCATCAAATATTGGATTACTATAATCATATAAAGAATAATCTGTTAGTTTATAAACATCATCATCAATAGGATAATGTGAAAATAAAATAATATCTATATTATATTTTTTTAATTTTAATAAAGTATCATTTAATACTTCTTTCTTTTGGGGAGTATTACAGTAAGCTGTAACTAAAAAACAACGTTTATTTGTCATAACAATTTATGTAGGGTGTTTTATCTAATTCTTTATTATACCTATTAATACTTTCAAATTCTATATAATTAGTATCAGGATTATTACTAATAAACCATCTACCATTATTATTTAATAACTGATCTATAATAGGTTTTTCTGATTCATACAATTTAAGTAATTCTAATTTTTTATTAATAATAGAATCTGATAGTTTATTGGGTGATTTACCAAATACATAAAAATTATCTACTAAAGATTTAACTCTATCAAATATTAATTTATGTTGAGGATGACCATATTCGCCTACTGGGTTATGTGTTACTATTTTTTCCCACTTTCTTGAATTTACAATAATATCAATTTGATCATATGTTTGAGTTGGATAAAGTGTATCTTCGTAATCTAATACTTCCCAAGAACATACATTTAATTCTTTCATCACTTTATTAAACTCACTAATTCTATTTTTATTATTAGGGTTTGAAATACAAACAACTTTATATTCAGATCCATAATTAATCAATTCACTTGCTCCAAATACTAATTCATCATCAGGATGAGCAATTATCATTAATTTAGTAGCAATATAATCATTAAAAGCATCATTTAAAAAACTAGAATTTTTAGATGTTACTGAAGGATCAGGGCCATGTATAAATAAAACTTCATTAGTATTAGTATCATACATCATATCCCATCCTTTTTTTAAATAATAAGGATTTACTATTGTTTCTTCTTTGCTACTATAATAATTATTCCAAGTAATAGGTAAATGTTGTTGTTTATTTTCTTCCCATAAAATACAATTTGCTACTCTTTCTTCCGAGAAAGCATTATCATCAACAAATATTCTAACACTATAATTATTTAATTCTTTATTCCATTTCAAACACTTTTCAAAAAATTCCCTACTATTATTATCATAAAAATAAAAACCAGTAGCAATTATTCTTTTATTAGGATTTCTATTAATATTTTTTATATCAGATAACTCAGATCCATAATTACCTTCTAATTTTATACTATCATGCATTTTCCAATTAGAAATATCTTGATGATAATACCTCATAAATAATGGGTAATCTTCTAATTGATTAATATAATTTAAAGAATTATCTATATTATTAGTAACAAAAGCATCTCCGTCTATCCAAGCAAATTTATCAAAATTTTCATTTAAAGAATCTAAACTAGCTAAGTATTTAGCAAAATAAATAGAATAATCTTTATAAAATAAATCTGGTTCTATTAAATTATTAGATGTTGGTTTTGGACGATAATCAATTCTTTTATTAATAACATTAGGTAAATTAATATTTGAATCACAATTAAACCCATATACAATAAGTTTATATTTAGAATATTTAAGTAAACTCTTAGCAAGCACTTCAATCATAGCTAAATATGATTCATTACCTCCTGTTATCCATACAAACTTCATAATTAATATTTATTACTTATATAAATCATTACTTGATTATAATACTCTAAAAAATGCTCATTATATAAATCCCAGGTACAATTAACTCCATCAACTGACATTATTTGGACATTTTTAAATTGTGATAGATATTTGTCTCTAAAGTATCTAAATTCAACTTTCTCTTTTTCATTTCCTAAATGCCATTCCCCTACAATACAACCAACATTATTTAGTAAATAATCTATATTCTCATCAATAAAAATATAATACTCAGCACCTTCACAATCAGTTTTTATAAAATCAATATAGTCTAAATTATTATTTTTTATAAAAGTACTAAATTTAATACCAATAAATTCATTTTCACCACCAAATAACATATTTGAATTTGTTGTATCATCAATATATGATATTCCTTTTTTAATAAGTGTAATATTATCAAATTTATCAAGATTTGTTTGTAATGTTTGAAATTCATTGTTACTAGGTTCTAAACAGTAAATATGTTTTGGTTTTTTATCTAAAATAGAATAACTAAAAGGACCTACACTAGCACCAATATCAAGTACAATATCACCTTTTTTAACCTCCCATATTTTTTCATAAATTTTATTATCAAATATTTCACTAATCATACTGTTCTTATGATATTCACCTAATGGTATACCATTAACTGAACCCTTAGTTTCTTCATCCATCCAACCCCAATTAAAATTATCTAATTTTGTTGACATAATTTTTAGTTCCTTGTTTAACATTATATTTTGGTTCCCATCCTGGTATTCTTATATTCTTATCAGCACAAGTATAAAATTGATACCAACCTGGTATTTTGTCTTCGGTTGTATAGTTAAATTCAATACCCATTCCACTAACTAAATCCTCAAATGGCGTTGCTTCACCATAACCCACATCAAAAACACCACGATCTAGTTTAAATGCTGCTAAATTAGCTGCTACAACATCATCAATATAAATAAAATCACGTTTTGGGTTTTTTGGAAATAGTGTAAAGGATCCTTTTTTATAAGCTTGGTAAGCTACAGAAGCCATTTTACCTTTATGTTGCTCTCCAGGACCATAAACATTAAAATATCTAAGTGCTACAAATTTTTCATTTGCTTTTAAACCATATTCCTCAGCTAATTGTTTAGACCAACCATAAATGTTAGTAGGAATACCATTACCCAATCCATAAGTAGCAGCTGATGATGAGTATACTACTTTTTTATCATACTTTCTAGCTAAATCAAATAATTTTTTACTTAAAGTATAATTCCAATAAAGCATTTCATTACAATCCTGAAGTGTAGTATCAGATATTGCTCCAATATGAAATATACCATCACAATTTTTAACTTGATTTTCTAATTCTAAATCATTTTCCCACTGATTTTTATCTTGATGTATTTGGTAAACATAATCACCACGCGATTTAAGAGCTTTTAATACATTACTTCCAATAAAACCTTTTGCACCTGTTAGTATTATTTTCATATCCAATCTTTTATTTTATTAAATACTTGTTCGGGTGTTATGCTTGTATGACACTCAAACTGTCTATTTGTATTTTCGTATTTAGGACAATTGTCCCAATTACTTATATCTATGTGTTCAGTATGCCAACAACCATGACATACTTCTTTATTAGTAATTCTTTTATAATCTTCACAATTAATATCAAATTCATTCCAATCCTCAGTAAAGTTAGCGATCATTGCTACAGGTTTTCCTAAAGCGTGTGCTACCCAAGTCATACCTGATGATAATCCTATATAAAATTCAGAATGTTCTATATAATTTACGACATCTTCTAATGGCATCCCAACTTTATTTATAGAATTTTTAGGTAAAACATTAAAATGAGGAGGTTTTCCATATGCATTATGTAATTCTAAGCATACTGGGGTTATATTATTTTTTTTAAGTAATTTACACAATTGGTCCCAGTACGGTGAGTCTTTTTGAACATCTTTCCCATCAGGATGATTCCAATATTTCATTTGTAATGTAGAATGTATACCAAAAGTAATATATTTATCTTTTAAAGGACGTTTATTTTTAAAACTATCAATTTTAGGTCTAATATAAACATAATCTTCAAACCCTAATTGTTCTGCCATACATTGTTGTAAGGGTTTATTAAAATCATGAGTAATATGAATAATTTTTTCAAAAGTATTATTAAATTTATTATTATTTTCTTTAGTTATTATAATGTTAGGATAGGATTTAACAAATAATTTATTAAATGCATTATTAGTTCTTAAATATACTATAACATTATGTTTAGATGCATATAAATCTAAATAAGGCATTATAGCAACTATATCTCCTAATGAATTAGAATGTAAATCAATTAGATGATTTAGTTTTTTTTTTAAATCTTTAACTAAAAATGTTTTATTTTTAAGTCTTTCAGATAAACTATCAATAATAACACCATCAACTTTTATTGATATTGAATCTGGGTTGTCTGATATTCCACTCCACATACCATTATGTATAATGTCAGAATAAATAACTTTATTTAATTTATCATTAATAAATTCAACTTTATAATGTTTTTTATGTTCACCTTTAATTTCAATTTTAGGTGAAGGATCAAAACAAGTTATAATTTCATTTTTATCCTCAGATTTATTATAATTTTTTAAAAATTCAACTATTGTATCTTTACCTATTTGAGCAACTTTATCCCAATTAAATTCTTTATGTATAATTTTAGCATCTTCTAATGCTTGATTTTTATGTTTATCATAATTTTCATATGCATCTCTCATTACTTTTTGTAAATCATCAAAATCAGGTTCAGGAAAATTACCTGGTAGTTCACTTTGTGAAAATTGAAAATACCCATCACTACAAGCTGATTTTTCACCTATAACTTTAACAGGTAAACCTTTACCTTTAGCAAATTCCATTTGACCTGTGTCAGCTGAGTATATTGAAGGTGTACCACAAGCCATAGCTTCAATTAAAGGTAGATTCCAACCTTCACTCCTAGCGCAACTTAAGAATATATGACCTTTTTTTAAATATGTAACATAATCTTCTCTTGATGGAAAATGTTTAACTTTTAAACGTTCATCATCAAATCCATTTTTTATTAATCTATTTTCTGTTGTATCATATCCATCACTAGCAAATTTATTATCAATTGATAAAATCAAATCTACAGGTTCTGATTCATCAAATGTTTTTAAAAATGCTTCTATAATTTCTTTAGTTGACTTTCTATAATCCCACCTTCCAAATAATACAAATTTAAATCTACCATCATTATAATCATTATGATTAACTTCTTCAGGATAAAAAGTAGTAATATCTACTCCTTCAGGTACTACTTTAACTTTATTAGGATCTGCCCCTTGTTCTATAGTACATTGTCTTTGCCATTGTGAAGGAACCCATAACTGGTCAAATTCCATCCATTTTTTAAAAAAAGAATCTGGTTGTCTTGTAGATTCCCAAACATTATATCCAATTTTAGGACCAGTATAATCTTTATCCCAAAAAAAGTAATGATGGTTTGTTTCAGCTAATACGATGTTTACATTTTCTTGAAATTCATTTGGATATTTAGTGTAGAGTTTATTTAAAGACATAGTTTGTGCAGCCATATCTATCCAAAGATTTTGATAACATAATAATTTTTTATCTACATCATTTATATATTTTTCTTTATTATGTTGTTCTTCACCTAAATCAAGCTCCCAATCAGGACCTATAGTAAAATTTCTTACTTTAACATCAACAAGTTTAGATAAATGTCTAAAAAAGTCACGAGTATGTTGATTATACCCTCCTGTTCCTATATAGCTTCCGTGAGCATAAACTTTGGGTTTAGTATATTCCAATTTTCTTTAATCTATTAAATGTATCTACGTTAATTCCTTGTAAGTCTGCTATATGAAAATACAAATCCTCAGTAGTACCTCCAAATTCCTCCATAATATCTACTAATTTATCTTTACTAAATTTAAATTCCTTACATAATTTAGTTTTAAATTCCTCCATTCTATCAAACTCAGTTTTCATACCATCTTCATACAACGCTTTATGGCGCTTTCTCGCGCGTTTTTCGATGTCTAGATAAAGAATATCATTATTATAATTATCTCCATTATAATTTTTAATAAATTCCTTTTGTTCATCACGCATCCATTCTAATTCCCATTCAGCTTGTTGAAAATATTCTGGGTATTCAAAATCTCCATTTCTAATTTTATCAAGTAATGTTGTTTTATATGGCAACGATTTATGTGTTCTAAATCTTCTCCACCAATAAAATGGTGTTCGTTTTCTATGTGTAGGTTTCTTTGGTGCTTTCATTTTACTCCTAAATATTTTTTATATTTTTTACTCATCTTATCATAATATTTAGTTTTTAATATAATATCATGTGCTTTTTTTATTTCTTTCTTATTATTTATTAAAACTAAAAAACAAGGTGCTAAAGATCTAGCATTAAATCCATCTACTTCTAATTTATCGTCAGGATTTATACATAACGCTTTCCATTCGCTTTTATCCATCGCTCTTAATATGTTATTTAGGAATTTTTGGTATCTTTTAGTACTTTTTTCTAAGATTACATCATCTTGTATAAGAACTGCTGAATTCTTACCAGATTCTACAAAATTATGTATACAAATTATAAAATCATTATCACTTGTTATAGTATCTATGTAAATATTATTACTTTCACGTTCTTGTTTAGCAAAAGGACAAACAGGCATACCATTATATTCATCTCTTGGTACTTCTAATACATTTTCTATATAACTTAATACTTTATCTTCCATTTAGAACCATCTCCATTTTAATCTGACAATCCCTAAATAAAGATTAAACTCAGCCCAATCTTCTTCTATAACATCATCTTTACTATAATAAGTAGCTCCAAATAATATTCCATCTCCAATTGAGACAATTTCAAAATCATATTTTACACCTTCCATTTATTTTACTTTTTTAATTAATAACTCCATATTTCTACTTCCATCAAATATCACTCCTACAATTCTTTTCTTACCATCTTTTTCAATAAGATTAAAAGTTTCTTTGTCAAATTTTCTAACAAACACTCCTGACCTTTCAGCTCTATCTTCTGAAACGTTTAAAAATATTCTTTCCATAACTTATATATTTATTAGCGTTTTATACGCATATACTTGCGATTTTACGCATTACTATTAATAATTCACTACGTTAGTTGATAAACTAACCCTACGCTATTTAACGAAAACGTCTACCTTTTTTTAGCTTACCTTTTACAAAATTATTATCCCAATCTTCTAAATTTTTTTCTAAATCATTTTGATCTTTCCAAAATAAACCAATAAACCATCTTACAATAGCCATTATTGAAATATTTTTGCTAAAATTAATATTATTACCATTCCAACAATACAAAATGCACTTACCTTTAAAGAAAATTCTTCAGTGCGTTTTTTTCTATCACTATCATAGTAAGGGTGTTTTTCTCTTTTTTTCATAATTTGTTTACCTTCGTTTAACCAATGATTCATGTTACATATATTTAGGGATCCTAAACTTAAGAATAGGATTACCATTAATTGTTGGCTGACCTAATTCATCAATACCAATTTCTTTTACCTTTACAGGTTTATTTCTAAATTTACCTACCATAATAGTATCACCTATTTCAACTGGTATAATAAATTCTTTGCCTTTATAAGTTGCTTTCATTTTAATATTCTGTTTGTTTCATACTTAATTTCTGGAATAACCACGCTTGGCCTTCACTTGTTTCAGACTCTGGCTTATATACGATTAATCTAACACCTTTTAGGAAAAACATTAATTTATATGATTCCTCTTTAACATAAACATAACCATCAATAACTTCTTCGGTTTGTTTAGTAACCATTAAATATTTATCTGATACTTTAAAATCACCAGTTATAACACCTTGGGGTGACTCTCTATAAAATGTATCACCATCATCAGTGTAATTTAAAAACAATCTATGATCACCATCCATTGAAATCCACTCACCATAAATGTTTTCATTGTCAGAGTCAAAGCCGACTCTTTTTTCTTGCGCATTTAATGAACTACAAAACATCATTGAGAAGAATATTAAGGCAATAATCATAAACTTATCTATTAATTCTAACTTTTTCATACTTTTATTTATAAACTTTCATTTGACTAATTTCACTCACAATTTTATTTACTGTTTGAGCCGTGCGAGTATTCGACTCTCTATTTTCATTAATTTGTTTTTGTAGTACATTAACATGATCAACTTTCGTTTTTGAGTATTGTCTATAATCAAGTACAAAACCAACAGCAACAATTAGGTTCATACCTAATGAAGCGAAAAGGATTTTTACGTCCGTATAAACATCTAAATTAAACGATAGATGTATGTGACCTACTACCCAAAAAGGTATGGCTAACTGTTGACTAATCCAAATTAACAAAAATGTAATAAATTTCTTCATATCTTTAACCTACAACTAATTCAGCATCTTCAATTGTTTCACAAAATAAAAAATGCGTTTGCGTTCTCAAAACATGGTCACATCCTAAATAATCTCTATAGGCTTGGCATAACTCCATATTTAACCTATTAGATCCTTTAATATTAAACCTAAGGACAGGCATCTCACGCTTAACAACATAACCTTTATCATTAACATACTTTATGTAATGTATTCCAATCATCGTATATACATATTATGGCCTGGATAATTGTATAGAAAAGCTTTCGACTTTAAATTTTTAATTATATAACTCATTTGATTTTGCTATCCATTTTTCATGATTATACTCTCTTACTTCACTATATCCTCCTGTTTTAAAACCCATATCAACTTTATCTCCAAAATACTCTAATAATTCTTTTTCAACTTTTTCTGCTTCTGCTTTACTTGGAAATATTTTACTCCACATTACTTTAGTATCAAAATGTTTTACAAAACTGTCTTCTTCCGTTAAATTATTAAAATACATTCTAGCATCTCCATCCCAAAATTCCGTAATACCCGGTTTTAAATATAATCTTTGTTTACTATCTTTTTTAGTAAATAATTGAATGTAAACTTTCCACTTACCATTAGGTAATTTTTTATAATATTTCTTTTTTATTTCCATAATACTTGTATTACAATTAATAATAATGCTAATATTAAACTAACAAATGTTTTTGGATTAATTCCTTCACTAAAGAAATACCAAACACCAATTGCATAAATAATCATTCCAACTCCAAATCCAATAAATCTAGCCGGCCATAATAAACCACCAAATCCACTAACGGCATATTTTGTTCCCCAAATGTAGAAAAACGATAATATAATACCTGCTGCTGCTACCCAAATTTCATTTTTTCTAAACCAATCCATTTTAAAGAATTGACCATTTAATTGAAAAAATGTTAATACATGGGCAGCAACAAATGCTCCTATACCTATTAGTAAATCGTAATACTTCATTATTTTGATTTTTGTTTATTAAACATATCCATCCATTGCTTATCTGTTTTAGGTTTTGGAGTAATAGCATTGTATTTTGTTCTTATATACTCACCATCTTTTTCTCTAGGTAAATAAAACTCTACATAACTACCACTTTTAAATAAAACCTTTACCAATGGCTCCCATGATCTATATTTACTATATGCTGTTGTCTGAGTAACAGTAGCTTCAGGATATAATTTTTTATATTTAGCTATCATATATTTAGCCATCTTCATTTCTTT
>Ga0256382_1000012_pt1 | contig 16015 bp, 11 predicted proteins | sample LS1750viralmetaG_FD_189072 | JGI IMG/M metagenome (GOLD analysis project Ga0256382, IMG submission 189072) | Seawater viral communities from deep brine pools at the bottom of the Mediterranean Sea - LS1 750m | ecosystem: Environmental > Aquatic > Marine > Mesopelagic | place: Mediterranean Sea...
GGAAAAAAATACATCAAGCTTATTGTTCAAAAGAAAAGAGAAGCAGATCAGTATGGTAAAACTCACTATGTGGCTGTTGATACTTGGAAGCCAGAAGCAAAGAAAGAAGAGGCAAAAGAAGAACAGGACTTGCCATTTTAAACCCTGTTAATTAGAAAGAAAGGGGCTTTGCCCCTTTTTTTTTAATGTTAGAAATGTTGATTTTTAGTTCTCTTTTATACAAAATATAATTATTTAACTCTTCTTATATTTTTTTATTTAATTATTATTAACTAATTTTCAACATAAAAAGTAATAAATATATATAAATAACTAATAATCAATAACTTACAAAAAAATAAATCAACATTAAATCAACACAAAATCAACATAAATGGAAATAACTATATTCAAAAACATAAAAAATACCTCTCAACCTTTCTATAGAGAAGTCGAAGTAGTATTAAAAAGAATAAAAGAAGGTGCATCAAAAGACTTAGTAAAGCGTATACGGCAAGAGCAAGACAAGACAAAAAGAAATGAAATAAAGCAATTATTACCCGCAATTTGTTTTAGTGGACAATTTACAAAAAGAAATGATAGTAGTTTAAGTAAACATTCTGGTCTTATTTGTTTAGACTTTGATTGTTTCCCTAACGAGAAGATGATGTTGGAGGAAAAAGAAGTTATAACAAACGATAGATATACATACGCTTGTTTTATATCTCCCAGTGGTTTGGGATTAAAGGTGCTGGTAAAGATACCAGCTAAAGCTGACACTCATAAACAATATTTTAATTCTCTTCAGCATCATTTTGGTAGCGAGTTTTTTGATGTTACAGTAAAGAATTTGTCACGAGTTTGTTACGAGTCTTATGATCCATTAATTTATGTTAATCCAAACTCAAGCTTATGGGATGAAATAATTGAGCAAGAATACAATGAGGTTAACACCATAGAAAATCAAGTAACAATTCCTGTAATGGATGAGAATAAAATTGTAGATATTTTAGTTAAGTGGTGGGAAAAAAAATATGGATTAGTAGAGGGAGAAAGAAATAATAATGTTTATGTTTTAGCCTCTGCCTTTAATGACTTTGGTGTAAATCAAACATTAGCTGAATATGTAATGAGTCAGTTTTCTTCTAAAAATTTTACAATGACTGAGGTTAAAAGAACAATACAGTCTGCTTATTCTCAGCGACAAAATTTTGGAACTAAGTTTTATGAAGACAAGGATAAGGTAAACCAAATAAAACACAAACTAAGAAGTGGAGTAACAAAAAAAGAAATTAGATCTCAGTTGGTAGATGACAATATTGAGATCTCTTTAATAGATAGTGTCATCAATAAATTAGAAGAAGAAAATTCTAATAATGTTTTCTGGAGCAAAAGCGATAAGGGTGTAATTAAGATAATACATATATTGTTTAAAAACTTTTTAGAAGACAATGGTTTTTATAAGTTTAATCCACAGGGTAGTAAGAATTATGTTTTTGTAAAAGTAACAAACAACCTTATAGATCACACCTCTGAAAAAGAAATTAAAGATTTTATATTAAGCTATCTTATAGAGATAGATGATTATACTATTTATAATTACTTTGCTGAAAGAACAAGATATTTTAGAGAAGAGTTTTTAACTCTTTTGTCTTCTATTAATGTTTACTTTATTGAAGATACAAAAGACACATCTTATTTATATTATAAAAATTGTGCTGTACAAATAACTCACAACAAAATTGAAACCATAGATTATATTGATTTAGGAGGATATGTTTGGAAAGACCATGTAATAGACAGAGTCTTTACTTTATGTGAGGTTGCAGACTGCAACTACAAAACTTTTATTTATAATATTTGCGGTGCTGACAAGTCTCGAATTAAATCAATGGAAACTACTATTGGTTATTTATTACACGGCTATAAGAACTTAGCGTATTGTCCAGCAGTAATTTTAAACGATGAGGTTATTACAGATAATCCAGAAGGAGGAACGGGTAAGGGATTGTTTATGAACGCTCTTAGTCATATGAAAAAATTAGTGTTTATTGATGGTAAGTCTTTTAATTTTGAAAGATCCTTTGCTTATCAAACCGTTTCTGCAGATACGCAAATACTATGTTTTGATGATGTAAAAAAATATTTTGATTTTGAAAGATTATTTAGCGTTATTACAGAAGGATTAACATTAGAGAAGAAAAATAAAGATGCTATAAAAATTCCATTTAGCAAGTCACCAAAGATAGCTATCACTACTAACTATGCTATAAGCGGAGAAGGTACAAGCTTTGAAAGAAGAAAGTGGGAGTTAGAGTTAGCGCAATATTATACTAAAGATTTTACTCCTCTTGTTGAATTTGGAAGACTTATGTTTGGAGAATGGAATGATGAAGAGTGGTGTCAGTTTGATAATTATATGATTAAAAATTTACAAATGTATTTAAAAAGCGGATTGCTGAAAAGTGAGTTTGTTAATTTAAGAATTAGAAAATTATCAGCTAAGACAGGGCATGATTTTATAGAGTGGTGCGGTTTGATTGGAACTACTCCTCATCAAGACAAATTAAAGTTCAATGAAAAAATATATAAAAACGATTTATATATGGACTTTATTGAAGAGAACCCAGACAGAGCGCCTAAATCTAAAATGACAATTAGCCGTACTCGTTTTTATAAGTGGCTTACATCTTATGCAATATATCAGTATAACACAGCTCCAGAAGAAGGTAGGGATCAAATAGGTAAATGGATACAGTTTGTAAGTAAACACTCAAAAGAAACAAATGGTAAGCTTGATATATAGATGTTAGAGCTAAGACCATATCAAGAAGAAATAGTTAAAAAAGGTATAGAGATTTTAATACCGATGCGTTTTATTTATTTAGCGATGGAGGTTAGAACAGGGAAAACCTTAACCTCTTTAAAACTTTTTACTTACATGTGGGCTAAACTGTGTGACACTAAAAAGAAAAAAGTATTATTCATTACTAAAAAGAAAGCCATATCAAGCATTGAACACGACTATGATCACTCTGGGTGTGAATATGATATTATGATTACTAACTACGAATCTTTACATAAAGTTCCAGTTAAAGGCTGGGATGGTTTAGTCTGTGATGAGGCGCATTGTATGGGGGCGTTTCCTAAACCCAGTAAAAGAGCAAAGCATGTGAAAGAAATTATTTCTAAATCAAAACCATATGTAGTTTTATTGTCTGGCACACCAACACCAGAGTCTTATAGTCAAATGTATCATCAAGTATATGCTATTCCTAAAAACCCTTTTAACCCTCATAAAAACTTTTATTCTTTTAGTAAAAGATATGTGGAGGTAAAGCAAAAAAAAATAGGAAGTATGTTAATCAACGATTACTCTAAAGGATCAGAGTTAATTTTACACCACATGAAACCATACTTAATTTCTTTTACTCAAAGGTTAGCTGGTTTTGAATCTACTATAACAGAAGAAGTTTTATCTGTTCCTTTAAACCCTAAAACAATTCAACTTATAAAAAGATTAAAAAAAGATTTAGTTATTCAAGGAAAGGATGAGGTAATTTTAGCCGACACCTCAGTAAAACTTATGATGAAAATTCATCAGCTTAGTTCAGGGACAATTAAATTTGAATCAGGAAACGGCATGGTAGTGGATCACACTAAGGCTTATTTTATTGCTGATAAATTTAAAAATAGAAAGATAGCTATATTTTATAAGTTTGTAAATGAACTAACTGCAATAAAAGAAGTATATCAAGACAACATAACAACAGACTTAGAAGAGTTTAACAACTCCGACAAGTCTATTGCTTTACAGATAGTAAGCGGTAGAGAAGGTATCAGCTTGAGAAACGCAGAATGTATTGTTTATTATAATATAGATTTTTCTGCAACAAGTTATTGGCAGTCAAGAGACAGAATGACTACAATGAAAAGGAGGTTTAATAAAATCTACTGGGTTTTTAGCAATCAAGGAATTGAGAAGAAAATATATAAGGCAGTAGTAAAGAAAAAAGATTACACTTTAAGTCACTTTAAAAGAGATTTATTAGATTTGTAATATGACTGAGCAACAGATACAGGCTAAAAGAATAAAAAAATTTGAAGAAGATGGGTACTATGTTATTAAGCTTATTAAAACTAATAAAAACGGTATACCAGACCTCATTGCTATTCCAAGAAACTCCGAAGTTATATTTTCGGAAATTAAAAGAAAGAATGGTAAGGTGTCAGCTTTGCAAGAGTACAGAATACAAGAGTTAAACGATCATGGAATTAAGACAGAAATATATAGAGGAGAAAAGGTATGATGTTGAAGATGAATTTCTTGACGCACTACAAGAGTTTGAACTACCTGTTAGTTTAAAAATCGCTCGTTTTATTGAGGAAAATAATATTAAAGTAAAAACAAACAACCTTGTCTCTCATGTTTTGGGAGGACTAATAATTTATGCTGGTAAGCCTGTCACTTTTGCTGTAGAAATAGTAAAAGTAGATTCAGAGTTTATGAAGTTTACCGACATCAGCCGTATTTCTATGGATGAATATTTGGACTTGAGAAATTTAAATTTATATATAAAATCAAATGAACGTACTAAAAATAAATCGACTAAAAGCGATAGCGAACAATGTCTTCAATGTTAATGTAGACAGTAGAAACAGAGACACAGAAGTAATCGAAGCAAGAGCAACTTGCTACACTATACTCAGAAAGGATTGTCATTGCACCTTTACAGAAATAGGTCAGTATTTTTTAAAGAACCACGCTACCGTTATGCACCATGTAAAACAGTTTCCTCACTGGGCTAAATACAATAAAAGATTATCTAAGAATTTTGATTTGTGCAGAGACATGTTCAAAAAAAACGAAACTTTGTTCGATGATGGTTTAGAGATTGTTGATATGATGTTAATAAAAAAAGAATTAGAGAAACTACGAGAGTCGAATAAACAATTATCTTTAGAAGTAGCTCAATTACAAAAAGATTTTAATATAATAAAAAAAAGAAAACTATAGATGTCAAGAATCGCTAAGGAAGATGTACATGCCATAAGACACATCAGCTATGTGTCGGAAAGCATCCATCAATTTGGTGATGATATTTATGAGGATTTAATGGAGAGGGACAATAAAGAAGCTAAGAAGAAGGCTCAAAACCTTATTAAAGTTCTGGCGGATCTAATACAATCACTCACCGATGAAATATAATCAAGACGAAATTAGACCTCGTCTTTCAGGTAATAAAAGAAAGGCATTTGAAAATCTTAACAAAAAAGAAAGAAGGATATTAATCATTGGAGATTTGCATGCTCCTTTTGTTTTAGAGGGTTATTTAGAACATTGTCAGCAAGTATATGCAAATTTTAATTGTAATCAAGTTATTTTTATTGGAGATATTTTAGACAACCATGCGTTTTCTTATCACGAGCCAGATCCAGACGGGCTTTCTCCTGGATCAGAATTAAAAATGGCTAAGAAATTTGTAAAAGAATGGTACGAGGCTTTTCCAAAAGCAGATGTTTTAATTGGAAACCATGATCGTATGGCCTCAAGAAAGGCAATGACAGGGGGAGTACCATCAGCATGGATAAGGTCATATAACGATGTCTTAGGTACTCCTAAATGGAACTGGGTAGAAACAATAGTATATGACAATGTGTTATATGAGCATGGAGAAGGCGGACAAGCCAGAACAAAAGCTAAGAATAATATGATGTCAAGTGTTTGTGGCCACACGCATACGGAGGCTTATGTTCATTGGTTTGTGGGCAAAAAGTTTAGGGTTTTTGCGATGCAAGTGGGCTGTGGGGTAGACGCTAAAACTTATGCGGCCGCTTATGCAAAAAATTTTAAGAAGCAAAGCATATCTTGTGGGGTAGTGTTAGGTGGTCATACCGCTATAAATTGTATGATGGAGCTATGACGGTTAAAGAAATAATAGAGGAAATATTAAGATTAAAAATGATAAAACCTCAAACAAAAGAAGTAAGATTAAAGATAAAAAAATTACAACAACTGCTATGAATAAAATAATTGCTAAAGAGTTAAACGAATTTGCTCAAGAAATATCTAATCGTTTTTCTAAGTTCAATCGTGAAGCTAATTATAACCGAGAAACATTTAGAGTAGATGAAGTGATACCGACTTCAGATCAAACTGCTGTTATCAAGTTTAAAAAATCTACTGGTAAAACAGGAGTAGCGTTTTGTTACTACATAAACAAAGGCGTGTCAAAGGGTTGGAAATATTTTTTTCCTACAGACGCTCATGTGTTAGGAATGAGTGCTTTTAATTTTTACAAACTACAAGCCGAACAGGAAAATTATAAATACAATTTTGAATTAGTAGAACAATACAATAGAAACAGATCAGTTGAAGACCATATAACTGATGCTTCAGACATTAATAGCCCTGTTTAATTCTTTCATTTGTTTCAGCTCTTCACATTTTTCGTACTCCTCAGTGGAGATATAGTACTCTATCAGGCAGTCGTATGCGTCACCTTCCATTACTTTTATTGGCTTATAAGGGTTAAAGATGACCGCTAATTCATCTTCGGTCTCAAGTATTTCCTCGAAAGACTTTCTTCCTGTAATTAACCAGTAACTACACTCCATTAGTTTTCTTTCACTGTCCTCTCCCACCAAATCTTCTTTTTAAATAAAGCTCTCTTTGTTTTTTCTTTCTTTCATTTTCAATACGCTTTCTTTCTTGTAGCTTTTTGTATTGAGGAGTGCTTTGCTCTCTTCTTTTTCTCTCCTTATATCCTGGAATATATTTTTCTTTTTCTTTTTCAGTCAATTTCACAGAGCTGTCTTTTTTATCTGCTCTATCTCTCATGTAATTACTAAAGCCCATAATCAAAAGCATTGCATCGCCAGCATCCTTAAAATCTCCTTGTACTAATTGAGAGTAGTTTCCAAATAGTTTTTTAATTTGTCCTGCAGGAACACCAATTGTAGAAACTAATTCAACATAGAATTTTTCCATGTTTCTTTCTCTTGTTTCTTGTTTTTTAGCGTTGTTTGCTCTTTGTAATAAATCAGCAAGCTTTGAGAATTGCTCTAATACTGGTAAGCTTTGAGGAACAGATCCATAGCTTTTATCTAAAACTAAATAATCTATCGCACCTTCTAAGGCCTGTCCATATAAGAATATTGCGTTAAAGTTTCCAAGCACAGCTGCCCAACCCAACTCCCTTTTGTCTTCATCAGTAAAGTCTCTTAGTATTCCAGGAAATCCTTGACTTGCGTATTCGAACAACATAGGCATCATAAAGTGATAAGTAAGAAAAGTTCTTGAGTTTTGCCACAGCGTCCCTCTACCTGCATTTATATCCCAAGCCACTAACTTCCTATGCAAGTTTCTCATAGCAACCACCTCTCTTCTGAAGTATTGTTTTGGTGTGGTTAAGAACATGTTAAAAGCACGAGTAAAAGCTCCTCCTGTTTGATAATAGTCTTTATCCTGTAAGTCATAAGACTGCTGTGTTTTTAGCGTGTCTTTTTCAAATTTTAATATAGCCTCCTGCGTAGCCTCTGCTTCAGTTTTACCTGCTTTTAAAGCCTTATCTTTATAGTATAGGTAGTTAGGCATACCTCCTATTAAGATAGCTCCTCTATCCCCTACCATTGTTGTAAGCATTAAAAACTGTACAATATTTTCCGTTGAACCTTGAAGTACAGTTGGAATCATATCCAAATTCTGTTGATCTTCATAATTTTCAATGTTCTTTTGTATTGGCGTAGACTTAACATATTGTTTTTTTCCATCTACCTCTACCGTATATCCATACCTGTCTTGCAGTACAACAGAGTTGTCCATGATTTCTTTGTAAGTTTTTCTCAACTTTGGAATTGTCATAACTGCATATTTAATCCAGTTTCTGTAGCCAATATCATTACCGTAGGTTGGTATAGAAGTTAGCTGTTTTGCAACCAGTGTTAAGTTTGCTCCAAGTCGAGATAATAAAAATGCCGTATTAAAGAAGTTAATCATTTGTGTTTTTTGCTCACCCAACTGACTTCCTTTGTTTGCAATTTTAACAATAGAGTCTTCTATATATTTGTTTACATTATCACCGTGTAGGCTTGAGATAGCTTTCTTCATAGACGGATCACTAAACACTTTATATATATCACGAATAGTTTCTGCATAAGCAGCAAAATATTCCATGTCTTTCATGTAATTAATTAAAGCGTTATCGCCATCTACAAAATGTATAGCTTTGTCCGAGCCTAATCTAACCTTAGTGGAGTCAGGAGCTATAGGGTTATAAGCCTCGCTTTTGTTTTCTGGTAAAACACTAATAGGTTTAAGATTTTCAGGCGCATCTCTAAATAATCTACCTGCGTAGTATTGATTTTGTGGCATAGAGATTCTGTACATATTCTTATAAACATCGTTATATCTTCCATACACTGACGGGTAGTAAATATCCACTTGCCAATCAGCCCACTCCTTAACTTTTTCATCTAAATTTTCTTCAATTTTTTTCAAAACATTAGCAGACTCGTTCTGTACTTTTACATTTTTAGTTTTAAACTCTCCATTCTCATTTATTATTAAATTTCCATCACCATCAAATTCGTACAGGGTCATGTCAGTTAATCCTGTTCTTGATGGATCGAAAGTATTTATTAGCGTCTTACTTGGATCACCCTCAACGCCATTCAAATATCTAAGCGCTGGATCTTTAAATTGGTTGTAGAGATAAAACATTTGATTTTGACTTAGCTTCAATTGGTTTCTAATAATCTGCTTGTCAATTAAAAGAATTAAATCTTTTTTGGTTCTTTCGCTTGCGTTACTTTTTTGAATTTTTTCTTTTTGTTCCAGCAACACTTTGTTAGCGGCTTCACTATAATATATATCTAAAGGATTCACCACAGAGTTTTCTCTAACTCTTTTTCTCCAGTTCTTTCCGTAAATTTCTTTGTACTTGTCAAAGAAAATTCCTTGCTGCTGTCTTCGTCTTGCTTTAAACTCACGAGTAGATGCTCTTACTCCATCTGTAACAAACTCCATAAGTGGGCCGCCAAACAACTCACCGCTCGAACTTAATATTCTATCCATTAATCCTGACAAGTCTTCTGCAGTAGCAATAACATTCATGTCTAAAAATCTTAGCATACCTTTACCTACTCTCCCTATGTTTCTTGCCACTTTTCTTACAGCAGATTTTACTGGAGCGCTTTCTGCTTCTAAGGCCAGCCTACTATTTGCCGCATCTTTTTGTTCTCTCCAATAAGTTTTTCTTTTCTTTTCTACAGCATCTCTTAGTTTTAAAAACTCTTCTGATGTAAGTGTTTCTTTGTTTATTTCTTTATCTACAATTCTACCTAAAACACTGGACGCACCTTTTTGTTCGTCTAAAATCATGTCGTAGGCTTCTTCAAAACTTAAATCTTTCCATTTAATATCTAAACCTGTAATTTCTTTAAAGGCCATTACAAAGTTTTTTCTATATTGGTTTCTTGCCGCATCTATTGCTGCTTGAAACTGGGTTCTACCTTGCACTTCAAGTTCGCTTAAAATAGCTATAGCCTCCATAAGTTGCTCTGTCTTGTTAGAGTTGTCGTTCTCTGACATAAACGCATTGTTTACAATCATAGCTACCGCTATGTCATCCAGCTCATTTATCTCTTCATCTGTAATGTTATCGTTTTTAGATTCTAACTCCTCTCTTCTCGCTTGCAGTTCATTTATTCTTTTCTTTATTGCCTCAACACCAGCTTCTGGATTTAGTATCATTTTACTAATACCCTTTATTCTTTGTCTTACATCATCACTAATCCTTGTCCCCTTATATCTTCCCGATTCTATTTTAGCAGACTTTCTATTTAGTATATTGAAAATAGAAGTCATATAACTCTTATTGGCTTTTATTGTTACTTTTTTTAGTATTTCTTCTACTACTGCTGGAACTTCTTCTGGAGATTTTAATGCGTTTATTTTATCTATTAAAGAAATTACTTCTCCTTTTCCGTACATGTCTCTGGGAAGAACAGTTCGCATAAAGTTTCTTAAAAACCTCTGTACACTTCTAATTTCTAATTGTGCCAGCCTTCTGCTTTTCATTAGTGAAGTAATCTTTCTTATTTCAGAAGCAGCATAATTATTAGGTGTAGGGTTTAAAGCTAACATCACATCACGCTCTGTAGCTAATTGTGTTGACTGAGTTGCAGCTGTGAACTCAGGAAGCGTTCTCATATACTCTACCACCTCGTTCATCATTTCCTCCTGATCCTTAGTGTCTCTAAGCTTAAGATACCATGTAGAAGGAGCGTTGCCTTTAGCCGCTCTCTTTTCTAACTTATCATTGTAGGCTTTATTTTTTCTGTTAGTTTCTGTAAGCTCTACATACTTAGAGGTTAACTTCATCATTAAGGAAAGCCCTGACTTAATACCGCCTGGTAAATTCATAAAACTTCTTGGAAGAGATTCAAATATACCTTTGGATTCAATATCTAAAGCTGAGTTAATTTCTTGCGTGCTAAAATTTCTTCTTTTTAAATACCTTCTAATGGTATCATTGGTAAATCCATTATCTATTGCCACCTTTACAATTTCAAGAATATTGTTTCCTGCTTCAATTAAAGAAGCTCCTTGTGACCCATCTTCTATTCTATTAGATCTTCGATTGAAATCATTTTCAACTTCCATTGGATTAACAAACGAACCTCCAAGAGTTCTAAAATAATAACCGACTAACTCTCCAGTAACCTCGTTAAAGGTTGGTACTGGACGTAGGCCAACTTCAGCCGCTTCTTTTTCAAGTTGCGATAAATTAAAATTTAAATTGTTTATATATCCTTTAGGGTTTACACCATACTTTTCTCCAAGCTCTACTCTTCTTCTTGCTAAACTTTTGTTTTGTTGTTTTTGCTTTGCTTTTTCTTTTCTTAATTGTTGAGCTTCCCATTTAGCTAAATAAGCATTGTATAATTTATTAGACCTTCTGCTCCAGCCTCCAGATGTAGGGCCAGTTTTTTTACTTTTTTCCTCTACCTCTTTCTTTACATTTTCTTTTACATCTTTAGCAGTCTTTTTGTCTTTTTCTATTGTAACAACTGATCTACCTTTTCTAACTGCGGCTCTTGCGGTTGAACCACTACCAGCAAACGGATCGAGTATTATTTCACCAGCTTTTGTTGATGCCTCAATTATTGCCTCTAATAATGCAACTGGTTTTGCTGATGGAAATCTTGTATCTTTTTTAAAGAAATATTCTTTATCAAATTTAACATCAAGGTCTTGCCTTGTATTACCACTGAGAGTAAAATAGTAAACCATTTCTCTCATAACATTCCCAGCGAACTTGAACTCCTTGCCTTTTGAATCTAATTTACCAGTAGTTGCGGCAACACCAGTGTTTATAAGACCAGCATCTATTAAAGCTTGAGTGTATTTTTTTAGTTTAGCTTGAGTCTGTTTAGATATTCCCATGCTAAACATAAACATCACTGGACTGTTTTCATTTTTTAATAGCTTTACAACATCTTTAACAAATTCACCAAATTCTTCTGGTGGTATTTTCTCATACTTTGCTATATTTCTATAAGACTTAGTGCCTTTTTTACCACCTTTAGGTACTTTATAGGGTGGGTCTAAAAATATCATATCAAATTTTGCCCCTTCTTCTATCAATTTTTTTATTTCTACTCTTGCATCTGCACCCTGAACTATCGCAACGGTTTTGCCGTCTTTAGTTTTCATGGTGTAAATACCAGGAGCTACTCGGCCATACTCACCTTTCTTTGCACCTTGTCCTAATATTCTTCGAACTGTTGGTTCTGGTAAACCTGTAATACTTGCTATTTCTTTTATTGAAGCCACTTCTATTTCACCCAGCAGATCAGTTACAACTTCTTTTTGAGTTTTAGGTTTTCTGTCTCTTTTAGATTTTCTTTTAGGTTTTTTAGCCCCTGACTCTTCTTCAATTATTTTATCTAACACCTCAAGATCGGAAGCAGTCGCTTCTGTACCTGAACCTATTTTGCTTCCAAGAACTTGAAGGAAAGATATAATCTCATTGTCCGAAGCTGTTAACACATTAAACCCTAACCTTTCTAAAGCTTCTTTTACTTTGTTTGGAAGCGCATCAATTAATTTATCAAGCAATCTTCTAACTTTACCTTTATTGGCAGAGCTAAAACTATTAAAGTTATTAGCTATTATGCTTATTATTTCTGCAAATCTTTCTTCGTCTCTAATATTTTCTTTGTATTTACCTCCTTCAACAAAAGCTTCAATCTTAGCCTTATCTTTAGCTGATAAATTACCTGATTTATAAACAGCGTCTATTAGTCTACGAGTTACCTTAGTAGCAGTTGCAGAGCCAGCACCAGCCTTCATTATCGTGTCGATTAAAACAGCATGTGCAATTTCGTGAGCTACCACACCTGTTTTGCCCAGTCGTGCAGCTCCTGAGATATTTATGCCAATCGTTTTTGTTTTAGGGTCATAAAATCCTGCTTCAGTAAATCCTTTTTTAATACCTCTTAGTTTATTAAAACTATTTTCATTGTCATACACCACTATCTTAATATCAGGAAAAAGTCTTCTTAAAAACTTTGCGCCTCGTTTAGCTCTATTGTATAAAGTATTTTTTTCTTTACGATTTTGATTTTCATTTTCTGGAGTACCGTCTGTGTTTCTAAATAAATTATCAGGCACTTCTTCATCAGGTTTTACATTTTCCCCAATCACCTGTTCTAAATCAGCGTCCTCCTTTTCTTCTCTTTCTAATTTTATTTCCTCCTCGGTCTTCTCCCTGTTTTCAGTCTCGGTTTCTTGGTCACTCTCTGGGGTAGATTCTTGCTCGGATACATCTTCTCCCACCTGGCTGCCACTTTCGGTAGGTTTTTGTGCATCCACTTTCTTTGTTTCTCGCTTACGAATGGCATCTTTTTTCTTTTTAATTTGTTGTGGAGATGGGTTTTCCACCCCTTCTTGTTCTAACTCTTTTATTGCTTGTTCGTCAGTAGCTTCAATTTTTATTCCCTCTTGACCTCTTTGCGCATCTGCTTGTTCTTGCGAGGTTACTGCAGCTAAGTCAGCTAATTTTTCATCAATAGCTAAAATTTCATCTCTTTTTTTACGAGTAAGAGATTCATCTTTTCCATCTATTTGGGTTTCAATCTCTCCTTTTCTTAAAAGTAACGCAATAGCTTTCTTTTTATTTTCCATCGACATGTCAGCTGGAATTTGTCCTTTTATACCTGATAATTTATCAAACTGATACATTAAAACATCAGCTTCTTTTTGTGTTCTTTTACCCTCTATAACATCTTGTTTTAATTTAGATGAATATATGGTTCTAAAATTATCATCATCAATCATACTCTCATATAAATTGAACATGTCATCACTTACTTGTTGCAGCTTGTCACTTGTAGCCGCCTCATATACACCAGCAACAGATCCTATAGCCGCACCACCAATAGCCTCTGACAACCCTGCTTCTAATAATTTTTTTGCATACTCAGTTGTCCAGAATTCTGGCGTGTTAAATTGTTCTTTGTTTACTAAATTGTATAATCTTTTTAGTTCTGTTTCAGTAAATTCCTGAAGAAGTCCTGTTTCAAATTCAGAACCAGCTGCAGCTAAACCTCTTAATGCCACTTTTTGTACAGGGTTTGTAACCACATCAGTTACAATATCACTAAACTCTTTAGCGGTTGTTCGTCTTGTGGTTTTTCCTAAAGCTATTTTTAGTGCAGCTCCAGTAAAATTTGTTCCAGTTTCTAAGTTTCTAAAACCCGCTACTTCTAATACTGAGCTTGTTAAAGCTATAGGGAGTTTTATTGCTTGTTTTTGTTGTTCGGAAACATAAGCAAACTCTGGGTTGTTGTTTATTTCTTTGTTCAAACCATCCACTATAAACCCTGACATTTGCAAAGACCTTTGAGTTCCTTGACGAGATCTTAAATATTGTTGAGTGTTGAAAGCAAGTTTTTTAAATTTATTAGCTGTTTTTGGAGGTGACTTCATTACAGATTTTCTTCCAAATGTTACCATTGCAGGTAAACTTTCAATACCACCTAAAACTGATTTCCAAATAAAACTATCATTACGAGCTTCCATATCCGCCTCTTCACCAACATCACTAAAACCAATGTAGTCCGTAAATATATTTCTTAATCCACTCCAGCTTTTATCCTCATAGCCAGCTAAATCACCAATTTCTCCAATTAAATTTCCCTGATCATCAAATTCTTTTTGTGCTAATTTACGATTTGCATCACCCCCTTTTACAAGATCCTTTACCCTTTTAAGGTGTTGGTCTCGTGCTAACTCAGCTATTCTTTCATCGAACCCTATTCCTAAGTTTTTTCTACCTCCAAGAACCTTGTCTGTAAATTCACCTGATATATCATCAGCACCAGGCATAGTCATTCTTTCTACAAAGCCTCCCAGCTCAGCAGAAAACTCTCTTAGTTCGCTTACGGTCATTTGAGACGGGTCATCCCCAAGCTTTGAGACTACATTAGCATAAATACGAGGATGATTAGCTTCTAAAACATTTAAGTAATCTCTTTTAAAATCTAATTCACTTTGACCTATAGCTTCGTCATTACCAAAAAAATTATAAATATCATTCAAGCCTGGAATCCAACCAACACCAAAAACCTCAACACCCTCCGCTAATACATCTTGACCAGTCCCATAAGCAGTGCTAAGTACAGCACCCAGGGTATTGGTTAAAGCGTTCCATGATTGTTTGGGATACCACATCATATCTCCTTTTCCCATTTCTTGTTTCATGGTTACATACTTTCCCGCTTGCTGTTTTATTACATCTGAATATGCTCCAAACTTTTGCAGCCTTTCTATTAGGTCAGATTTAAAATTATCTATTCCCGCACCTGCTTTTAAGTGGTCATCATATTGTTGTTTAAAAACAGGATCTTGAAATTGCTCATTAGAAGCTTGATCAAAAACAGCTTGTTGCTGTCTCCAGTTAGTCTGTAGTGTATTAAGTTTTTGTTGGTCTTCTAAAAAACTTCTTTCTTCTTTTTGTAATTCATTTACCGACCTTTGAACTTCTTGCATAGAATAATAAACCCTATACTGTTCATCATTAGATATTAAAATATTTTTTTCTCTTGAAGCATCGGTTTGATTGTTTCGCATCCACTCCCTAATCTCTTTAGCAACATTGGTTTCTCCACCAAATATATCTCCCATCACAGGATCAAGGTTAAACGCTTTCTTTTCGTTATTAGGCGCAGTTATGGTAAATGAATCGAGACCCATTAATATTCCGCCACCACCTTGTTCAGCAGAAAATCCTAAATCTTTAAACAGATAATTAAATCTATCTACTGTTTCTCCTTCTTCTTGGTCTATTTGGTAAGCGTTTATTGTAGCAAGTCTTTGCTCAAACGCAGAAGCGCCTACGGGAATTTGCAAAGTTTCTGTATTTCTTCCCTCTCTTGCTTCGTATGAAACTTCTACTGGTCGAGTAGCACCATCATACTGGTTTCCTCTATCGTCAAAGGGATTTAGATTTATCCCTGGTACTTTTAAATTTTTATCTTCTTCAGCTATATACTCATCACGAGTAACCTCTTGGCCATCCACCGTGAAAGTTTCTTCAGTAACTGGATCGTCTGGTAACTCAGTAGTTTCAGTCGTTGCGGGTAAAACCAAAGAACCATCTCCCGAAACTGATTCCGTATCGTCTTTTTTTTTTACGACATACATGTCTAAAAAATCTTCTTTGCTTTTTGTAAACAAACGGTCTCGACTAACAACACTAAATACTTTGTCTTGATAAGAAGGGTCTTGAAATTGCTTCTGGAATTCTTCTAAAGACTTAGTATAGTACCCATCTCTTTTTAATACTTTATATAGCTGTACTACTTTTTCCATAATATTTTAATCGTCTAACTCGCCTTCACCACCTGTGTTGTCATCACCTCCGCCTGCGCCTACAACTTTTTTGTAAACCTTATATATTTGTTTGTTTAGCTTACCAGTAGGTATACCGCCAAAAGTGCCTTCTAAACTTCCGTCAACAACATCGTT
>Ga0256382_1000014_pt1 | contig 14340 bp, 5 predicted proteins | sample LS1750viralmetaG_FD_189072 | JGI IMG/M metagenome (GOLD analysis project Ga0256382, IMG submission 189072) | Seawater viral communities from deep brine pools at the bottom of the Mediterranean Sea - LS1 750m | ecosystem: Environmental > Aquatic > Marine > Mesopelagic | place: Mediterranean Sea...
ATTGGTTATATTACACTGTTCCTGATTTTATAAAAGAAAATACTTCAAATGATAATTATTTAGAGTTTGTAAATATGATGGGTCAATCTTTTGATGAATTATGGTTATATACAAGAGCTATAACAGATAGACTTAATACTACAAATGCTTTAGATAAAGGAGTTGCTTTATCATTAGCTGATGATGTTATAACATCTTTAGGATATACAGGATTTGGAAACAATTATAATAATCAAGATAATTTTATAGGTTTAATTGGTAATGATAATAATATTTATTTACCTCCAACAGGAAGTGAGTTAATTAATCATTATATAGCAGTTAATGGACCAGGTGGAGTAGTAAATTATTGGGATCCAGGGTATACATTTGAGGGGTATGTAGAACAATTAGTTAATAATGGTTTCCCTTATCCAATTGATAAAGTAAGTAAAGAAATATTTAAACGTCTTTATCATAATATGGCTTATTTAGTTAAGAAAAAAGGTACTATATCAGGTTTAAGACAATTAATTAATATTTGGGGTATACCAAGTACAATATTAAGGATAAATGAATTTGGGGGTAAAAATAAAGATGAAATAGATGATTACGATTTATGGTATCAAAGATATAGTTATGCTTTCAAACCAGTACCAGAAGGAACTCATTATGCAAGTGCTTCATTTAGAGCACCTTGGCAACCCTTACAAAGAAATTATATAGCAGAAACTGAATATGTTGTACCTGATGGTATAGGATTTAGATTTAAAACTACAGGTTATCCATCTTCGTCATATGCTGGTTTATTTAATACACAATCGTTATTTGTAAAAAAATCTCAAACAGCTGATACAGATGTAGCTGATTTTGGTATTGTATTATATTATACAGGTTCAATGTCAGGTTCAGGAGCAGGTAATACTGGAGCAACTTATAGTGGTGGTTCTTCAAGTAAGTACAAAGATTATGGTGAAATGAGATTTTTAATATCAGGATCCGTTGCTGGAGGGGGTACTGCAATATCAGAACCAATTTATTTACCATTTTTTGATAAAGGATGGTGGTCTATATTATTACAAAGAGATCAACACCCAAATGTTACTACTAAAAATTTAGATACTACTTACACATTATATGCTAAAAATAAAATATATGATGGCGCTGATGGTAATCAAATAGGATTTCAAGGATCAGCTAGTTTAACAATTGATGCTTCTAGTGGAGATTCTTCATCATTAAATTATGCTTGGAATAGATTTGTAGCTACTAACGATGTAGCTGGAGGTTATTTAGGAGGTTGGGGTAGTACAATGGCATCAGGGGAATCAGGTAGTATTGGAACTGTTACAAAAACAGCAGCTGATTCAAACATAGCAATCGGATTATCAGGTAAAAACTTTTCAGGATCATTTCAAGAATTTAGATATTATTCATTTGATATAAGTGAATCAGTATTTAATGATTTTGTAATGAACCCAGAATCAATTGAAGGTAACTTTATAACAGGGTCAGAATCATCATTTGATATAGTAAACTTTAGAGCACCATTAGGTAATGAATTAGAAAGTTTATTTACATCCTCACAAACAGCAGGTTACACAGATGTATTAACATCAGTTCATCCAGCAATAACAGGTTCATCTCCATTAACAATAACAGCTTCATTTGTTAACCCTGCTAATTCATCATTAACTTCTAGTTATGATATAATTTATAATACTAATACAGCAAAAAGAACTTATAGTGATCCAAATACTGAAACTTATTTCTTAGATCAACCTTCAATAGGAATTAGAAATAGAGTAAGTAATAAAATAAGATATTCAACTAATTTAAATTTCGGTAATACCTTATCAAATAAAGTTAGTATACAACAGAACCCACCTATAAGTCAAAGTTATACAGATAATATTAATTCATTAGAAGTAGCGTTTTCACCAACTGAAGAAGTAAATGATGATATAATCCAAGCTTTAGGTTATGGTGCTATACAAGAAGTAATTGCAGATCCAAGATTTAGATCATCATCAGATGATTACTATCCTGGTTTACAAGCAATTGCAAAAGATTACTTTAAAAAATATATGAATCGTAGTCAAATTGATTATTTAAGATTAATTAAATATTTTGATGATTCATTATTTAGAGCGATTAAGAACTACGTACCTGCACGTACAAGTGTGTCTACAGGTATTGTAATTAAACAACACATGCTTGAACGTAACAGGTACCGAGAGCCACAAGTTGACATAGTTACTACACAATCCTACGCACCTTTTAATCAAGCATTAACAGCTAAAAACTTAGAATTAACAGGATCAGTTAATACAAATCAATTATGGGATACTGTAAATCAAACAACATATTACTCATCTTCTGATCCTTATACATTTAGTGGTGGAGCAGGAGGAAGTGTTAATACTTACAATACAATATCTGAAGGTGGAGCATTTTTTATATCTGAAAATGATAATTTAACTGTAACATCAGGTGCCGATCCAAATTCATTACTTGAATCTGATCCTTCATCAGAAACATTAAGTGAATTTACTCAAGTAAATGCTGGACCTGTAGAAGGAAAAGCAGTAGCTATAATTAAATTTACAGCAACAGGTGGTGGTACAGCAACAGGAGATGCTCTTTTCCATTTAGATATTGATGATGCTTTTGGTAATACCATTAGATATTTTTTCACTACTGATGCTAGTTTACAAAATGAATTAAGTAATGGGTTTGTTGGGTTTTTAAGTAGTGGTAATGCACAAGCAAAAGCTTTAGCGGCAGCTGAAGCAATTAACTCAGCTAATGGACATGGTTTAAATGGATTAGGTACATTAACTACTTCTATTTCAACAACTACTCTTACTGGTGATACCTTAACTATTACAAATAATGAACCTGGTACAAGTGGAAATAATGCTTTTGACCCAACAATAGGTATTTCAGCTGCATCGCTCGCTGCAATTTCACAAACATTTTCAGGTGGTACAAGTAGATTTAATAATGTATTTTTAAATGTTGGAAAGTCAGTACAAACACCTTTATATGTAAATTATTATTTTAATAGTGTACCAACAAGTGCTAATATAACAATTCAAGCTTCTTCAAGTTTAAGAGGAGTTGTTATGACTAATACTTCAAATTACACTGTTCAAGACCCAGCTGGAGCAATTTTACCAAATTCCTTATTTGATATACATCCAGGAGAAGATATGTATATCTTAGTTTCATCAGATGAAACAATTACAATTAGTGCTTATACATTAGCATTAGGTGAAAATACTACTTACATACCAGATAATGACACACCACCTCAATCACAACAAGGTTACTTTACTTTTACTACAACGTCATTAGGTATAGATACTGCTTGGGATCCATATCAAGAACAATTTTATAATGGAGAATATAGTGGTAGTGAAATAATAGTTGAAGCAAGAACACCATATAATCCTTATAGAAAAGTTAAACCTAATTCAACGGCATTTAATAATATTATAATTGATAATACTGATGCTTATATTTCAGCAAGTTCAAATCTTAACACAGGTAAAGTAACAGCAGTTTCTGTTGCTAATGGTGGTACTGGTTACGGTGCGGGAACAACTACTAATGTAACAACTACAAAAGTTGGTGGGGGTGGTAATGATGCTTTAACATTAGATGTTACAGGAAATGGTATTAGTGTAACTAGTGTAACTATAGGTAATAATAATGGATTGGGTTATGCTGCTGGAGATCAAGTAACAGTGACAGGTCTTGGGGATGGAAATGCAATAGTTAATATTGATAGTGTTGATGATGCTGCTTTACAATTTACTAATATAACGGCAAATGGGTTTGATTTTGATAATGCTACTTTTGGTCAATATCTTAGATTAAATAATTTATTTTCACAATCAATAATACCAGGACAAAACTATCTTTTAACATATGATATAACTACAACAGCGGGTACTGCAGGAAAAACAGCAGGGTTTACCCAGTTTAATAAATTTTTCAACAATGAGGGAGTTATACAGAGTAGAAGAAATGGTATTGGTTTTATAGATCCTATAGGTGATTATTTCCAAACTAGAGTAGGTGGGGGAACAGAATTAACAGCAATATCACATTCCTTTAAAGGAATAAACTTAGCAGGAAATGGTGATATTAATGAAAATGAATATATGGGAGCTCAATTCCAGGCAGATGATTCAGTAGTAGGAACGGTTTCAAATATGAAACTTGTGGGTGTAGGTGGTTTATATGATTTAAGATCAGCAGCTATTTTCTTAACACAACAAGATGATGGATATAATAATCAAGCAGATTATCAAAATATGGGAAATAAAGATGCCCAAGGTAATACTATATCACCTATATTTTTAATTGAAAATTCTGAAAGTGTAGTATATAATAATTCAGATTACAACCCATTAAGTAATAATGTAAATATAAATAGAAGTAGTAGTTATAGATATGTACTTTCATATGGTGCTACTCAGTCAGTACCTAATAATATTGATTTAGTTATAACACAATCTTATTTTCCATACTCACCTAGTGCATCATTCCCTGAATTAGCTGATGTACCTGATAGTAATTATACTATGCCTAGTAGTGTTAATGCTAGATATGGTGGAACCAAAATAAAATCTTTAGACTATAACTTCTTTACACCTTCAGGATCAGTAGGACCAGAAGTTGAATTACCTATAATGCCTGTAAATAGAAGTAGAAATCCAGTTGGATTTAGAGTTGCAAATGAGTTTATAGATGGTTCAGTTACTTCATCATTTGAACAAACTACAGAGGGAGCAGGATCTGCAAGTTGGGCTGGAGATGACCCAGTACCAAGTGGTAGTTCAGCAATTGATAAACATCCAATGTTTATGGCTCGTTTTGAAAATTCATATGAACAATTAAACTTTTATAATTCATATCAATTTAATATTGACCAGTTAATTGAAGTTCCAATGGAAGATATTTCGGGACAAGCTTTAACTCCTAATGCTATTACAATAGATGGATCTAATCAAAATAAAAAATTCGTTTCATCTGTATTTGAACCAAAAAGAAAAGCTCAAATAAGTTATCTAAATCCAAAAACACGAGATATAGATTATACTACAATGCAAATTAGTAATTATAATATATTAGGAGGTTCTGTAGAATTCTTAACAGTAAATACAAATGCAACAAGTAGAGTATCAGGATCATTATTATATAATTATACAAAAGGAGGACAATTAGTTACAAGTAGTTTAACTCAAGACCAAGCAACAATACAAATGGTTACTGGTAGTAATATAGTAGGAGATCCTTCAACAGAGGGAAGATTAAATACTGCAACTACATTAGCCTTTGTTACTGGGTTTAATCAAACAACACAAACTTCTTTCGGAACTTCTTTTCCTATAGCAACATTATTAGCTGATGGTATTTATACATTTCCTCTACAATCAAGTGGGGGACCAGGAAGTGGAGGTCAAATAAAAATATCAGTTGTTAGTGGTGAAATAAGAGCAAATGCAGGTGGTGTTGATACTGGTGAGGTTGCAGCTAGTGGGGTAGGATATATTGTAGGCCAAAATGTACAAATAACTTTTTCAAATGGATCATCTAAACCAGTAGATACCTTTGTTTTAACTTTTCAAATTCAAAGTTCTAATTTATTATCTAATCCTAATAGTGTAACTTCTAAAGGATTTTTATTAAGTGGTAGTGTAACAACAGGTGATATCCCAGAAACTAGAAATTCATCACTTATATTAGGAGAAAGTTTATCATTTACAGGTGGTACAGGTGGTACACAGAATGTAGGAACAATTACAAATGTGCCTACCTTAAATTACATGATAAGTAGTGGTGTTAGAACAAGAATAGCACAAGGATCAGGATTAACTGTAGATATAACAAGTAACGGTACTGACGTTTCTACAGTATCTGTAAATCAGGGAGGAAGTGGATATAGACCAGGTGATCAGGTTATTATATCTCAAGCTGCAATAAATAGTAGAAATGTCCAAGGTGGAACTACTAATCCTGTATTTGCTGGAGCAAGTGGTATAGTAGTAAGTGCATTTATTGAATCAGATTTTGAAGGATCAAGTTCACCATTTAGGTTAAACTTTAACCCATCTCCAATTTCATCATCATTTGTAACAGCTTCACTTGGAGATGGAGAAGAAACTGTTCCATTAAATCAACAATTATTAATAGGAGGACCTCAGTTAGCATTGTTCCATATGTACAATACAACAGTGTCATCTTCATTATACCAAACTAACCCAGTACCTTCGGATTTAAATGTAGGACCAACAACGACTCTTTGGACAGTTTCAGGATCAAATCCTGCTGATGTAGAAAATTATTATAATTTCTCTCCAGAATTTTCGGGATGTGGTAGTTATACTAATACTAATACTCCTTACTTAATTGAAAGAGGAGACATTATAAGAGTAGAAGCTACATTAAATACTATTGAAGTTGGAGTATCACAATCAACAAATATTATTAAAGACTTTACTGTTGAAGAAGTAGAGAATTTTACTTACACTTCATCATTTAGTGCAGCAAATAATTTTTCAAATTTCAAAACAACAGCTCTTACATCAGCAGGAGGTCAAATTACAGTAGATTCACAAGGTGGCGCTTCATCTAATGGCACATATACAGGAGTTGGTGCTCAATTTGGAACGGGTTATACTGTACAAAGACAAATAGGTGGTGTTTTTACAACTATTGACACAGCAATAGGAGCAGTGTTTACTATTATATCTTCAGGTGGTGCTTTTACTAGCATGCAAGCTACTACCCCAGGAGTAGGTTATGAAGCAGGTGATAGAATTATTTTTGCAACAGGTGCAATTTATGCAGCTTCACCAGCTTGGAATATTACTTTAAATTCTAGTGCTTTTGATTCTACTATTTTCGGTGAAGTAAGAACACTTGGATTTCAAGCAGCATATAATGGAGCCTTTGCAAACACTAATACAAAAGGAACAGTTACACCAAGTGCATTTTTAGATGGTACTACTAGAGAATTTTCATATGAAATTAATTCAGTACAAGGATCTCAGTTACTAATACTACTATCTAATACAACAGGATCAGTTACTAATGTAGGTGGAACAGTAACAGCTCAAATAAAATGTACAATAGCAAATGGAATAGATGAATGGATGTTTACAGGTGGAACTAATATACCAGAAGGTACTATGTTTGAAATTGCTGCAGCAGATGTTCAAGATGCTGCTACAGGTTGGGATGATGGTAGTGCAACACAATTCCAATTCCAAATGATAAATGGATGTATTACTCAAATACCTAATGCAAATGACTTTACAATAGGTGTAGATGTAGGAGGCACAGCAGAGTCAGGATCACAGTCAGGATATCATGATTATGAAAAAGGTGAAGTTGGGCTTACAGCTCCAACATTTATAAGAGTATTCCCTGATCCTGAAGTAGAGTTAAATGGTTTATCTGGGGGTGAAGTAACAAAAATGACTATTAGAAGACAAATTGAATCTGATGATAAAGTAATGCTTAAAAATGTTCCACCACCATCAGGATCAAAAGGAATAGAAACAATATCAGGACAAGGATTTTTAATACCAAATGATTTTTCTCCACAACAAAAATTAAATGCCTTAAATATAATTAATCAATTAAAAGGAATAAATGCCTTTAATAAACCAAATGAACCAGGAATAACAGCTACAAATTTACCAACTATAAATCTTGGTAATGAAAATAACAACAGCGGAAATACTGGAGGACGAGGATCTGGTGGTAGTGGAGGTGGAAGTGGAGGAATCCAATAAAGAAAATAATAGCTTGGAATGAAAGTTAAAAAATTATATATTTATAAATAAAACAATACAGCAATGGGATATTTAAACAATCAGGTAGTAACAGTAGATGCTATCTTAACTAAAAAAGGAAGAGAATTACTTGCAAAAGGTGATGGATCTTTTAACATAACTCAGTTTGCTTTATCTGATGATGAAGTAGATTATACGTTATACAATCCAAACCATCCTTCAGGATCGGCTTACTATGGAGAAGCAATTGAAAACATGCCTTTACTAGAAGCATTTCCAGATGAAACTCAAATGATGAAATATAAACTAGTTAGTTTAGCTAGAGGAACTTCAAAAATGCCTATTCTACAATTAGGTCAAACAAGTTTAAATATTGCTAATGGTGCCCCATTCACTGTTACCCCAAACACAATTAACTATTTAGATGGTCAAACAACAGAACCATCTGGATATCAATTTACAATATCAGATATTAGAGTATTTGGATCATTTGTAGGTAGTGGTATTACTAATGCTGCTGCACAAGCTTTAGCTACTACAAATGCTCAAACAGTAGTAACAAACGGAACGGCAACATCACAAACTGTTATTGGTTTAACTTGTAGTGGAAATGGAACATCAGTTCCAACTTTATTTAGTACAACTAGTACTTTATATGCTACGTTAACAGTAATAGGATTAGATTCAGGAGCAAGAGCACAAATACCAGTATTTATTTCTAACAAATCAATTGCAACTCAAACAGCTGCAGTATCTTAATAAAATATAATTATGGCAAGACCTTCAAATAGACTACAAGCACAAAGAGCAGGAGCTCAACCTAATTACACTAGAGTAGCAGGTAATATGGGTACTTCAAACAATGTAACGGCGTTACCTGCAGCAAGTTCACAAGGAGGTGCTTACGTAATACTATCAGCAGGAGACGTAGTAGTCAGTAATGACTCCGTAACTGCACCTATGTGGAGTTCAAATAACCCAACATTAAATTATTTTTATACTTCATCAACACAAGTATCAAGTAACGTACAAGAATATTATACATCAGTATTTCAAACAGCTTCAACAGAAGTATCTGCTGAAATACAATTTGATATAGCTTATGCTGATCAAGTAGGTAGTGGAAGTCAATTTTTAAATAATTTAGTAACAGGTTCAACTCCAACTAGAACAAATTACGGTCAATATAGAAATTTAGTATTTGGAGATGAAAATGCTTCATTTATATTTAGTGGAGTTACATCATCATTTTTCTATGCTTTACCAATTGAAAGAGCAAGATACAAACAATCATCATTACCAGGAACTTGGACAATGTATATTTCAGGATCTGATAGTACATTATCAACTACAGCTGATGTAAAAGCTGCAGTTATAACAACTCCATCAGGTATGTCAGCTGCTACTTATGCTAACGTATCTTTAACAGGAGGTAGTGGTACAAATGCAAGAGCAGATATTATTGTTGCTTCAGCTACAACATTTACTTCTATTATATTTGATCAAGGATCAGGTTATAAAGCAGGAGATATATTAACAATTGCAGCAGCATCATTAGGTGGTAGTTCAGTAGAAGTTCAAATTAGATTAGATGCTCCATTATGTTTTAATGCTGGTTCTATCGTATCATTAACAGATGATAGTAAATTATCTTCAACAACACAATTTTGTGATGCAGGAAGAATATACCAAATAGTTTCAGGTTCAGCAGGTGTATTAGGGGGCAATCTTAAAAATGTAAATGGTTATACACAAGCATCAGGATCATATGGTTATTTACTACCAGATATTAATACTTTAATTTTAAATGGAGAAGCTTTAAATAGTGTTCCAGAAGGTGGAGGTATTAACTTAGATATAAGTAGATCATTTGATTCAAAAGGTAATAATTCACTTAATTTAGTAGATGCATTACAAAGAGCTGGTAACCAAAGTTTAGGATTTACAATTAATTCACAAGAGGATTTATCATCTGATTATATATTCTGTAGAGCTAAAAACTCAGAATATAATTACTCAGCTAATCCATCATTTATATCAAGTTCTACAGGAGCAGTTTTATTTAATGAATTTGTTGAAAATCCTACAACATATATAACAACAGTAGGTTTATATAATATTTCACAAGAATTATTAGCAGTAGCTAAGTTATCTAGACCACTAGAAAAGAATTTTACTAAAGAATTACTTGTAAGAGTTAAATTAGATTTCTAGGATGAATGGCAGTATACAAACAATTTAACACGAATGAGGTAGTAATTTCCCCATTTAAAGCTAATAAACGTTTTAGATTTGAGAATAACCAAGTTTCCTCCTCAGACGTTCAAATCGAATATTATCAAGGTCAACAAGGTACCTACCTATCAGGTTCTTTTGATACTGGGTTCAATACTATGCAAGATGGTGTAACCGTTTTTAATAGTGTTAAACAACTTTATTATTCAAATTACTTAACTTCATCTACAGGAGACCCAATGGTAACAGCTAGTTTTGTACCTGGAGGAACAGGCCCACAAGGACAAAATTTAGGATTTGATACTTATGTAGGTAATACAACTGGACCTAGGTTTGAAAATTTCTTACAATCTTCATTACCACAAACAAGATATTTTGCACAATTCTCAGCTTCAAAAGCACCAATTGGGTTTGCAGGTACAAATACACAAGTATCTTCATCTGCTATAGCTGATTTTCAAGCTTATATTAGTGCAACAGAATTATCTTTTGTAGCATTACCTAATTTATTAGCTAAAGATATTAATGAAACCTATATTTTAGATTATGTAAAATATGTAGGTGCTAATACATCTCCATTTACATTAACAGCGGGTGGTGCAGTAGTAACATCAGTGTCAGCAAGTCAATTTATAGAAGAAAGAATTAATCCTGATGTAAATGGTACTTTAAGTGGATTAACATTAAAAAATAATGACCTAATTACTATAGTAAATGGTAATGCTGTAACAAATGATGATATACAATTATTTTATAAACAAGCTCCAAGAGGACCTTCTGTAATATCTATTCCATCAATGTTATTTGGTGAAGCAATTCAACCATCTTCATTTCAATTTGAATATACATCATCAATTAATTTTACACGTAGTATAGTTGATGATGATGGACAAGGTAATTTAATAGTAACACAATCAAACTCAGCAGGAACAGCATTTTATTCAGGTAGTGTAGGACAAATATTTTATTCACAAGGTATAGCAGTAATAACAGGGCCTGATAGTGGTAGTTTAAGAGAATTCGCTCATAATGTTGGATTAAAAGATAGTATGAATCCTAACATAATGTCATCATCGCTATCATTTTCATCATCAATAACAATAGATGAAAACCAATATAAATGCTCAGTAAGAGATAATGAATTTTTATTTACTACAAACCCATCAGCTTTAGGACCATCAGGTGAATTAACTAAAACTAATAATCAATTATTTACTTCATTTAATGCAGGTACTTTAAATTTAGCTGCATCAGCAGATGATACTTATAAAGTTACTCCAGGTAATATAATAGGTGATGTAAAAGCAACTACATTTTATATATTTGGTAGTAGAGCTTCTGCAACTACAATTGGACAACAATATAGAATAGAATTAGAATCTAGTGATGGTACTAATTTAGAATTCGTTGGTTGGGATGGAAATGGGAACGGAATAAGAAATTCCTTAGGTCAAGTACAATTTAATAGTACTGGTAGTGCTGTAGGTATAGCACAAGGTTTTTGTAATGCTATAAATGGAGTAGACGGTTTTAATGGTAAAATATCAGCTTCATTACAATCAACAGTTTCAGGTTTAGATACAGTAATGTTAACTCAAACAAATGCTGGGGCTGATGGTAATACAAGAATTAAATATACTGATTCATTTAATTTATTATTAAATGATGCAATTAATTATGCTCCTAATCCACCAAGGGGACAAGAATTTTTTGGTAATTTTACTCTTCAAAGAAAAGGTAATGCACCTCAACCAACATCAGGAACAGATACATTTGAAGCTTCAAAAGGTGCAATATTAAATGTAGTAGTAGCAAGTAATGCTGTTACAAGTATAAATGTTTCATCATCAATATCTGCAGGAGGAGTTTCTCAATCATTTGCAGGTTCAAATTATAGTGTAGGAGATGAATTAATAATTAAAGCAAGTGAGTTAGGTGGAGGAGGAGGAGCTACATTAGGAACAGGGTCAATTATTTTAACAGCAGGTGATGTTGAAAAAGATAAAAACACAGAAATATATCATGATTTTTGTACTGGATCTTATTTTAGCCCCTATGTAACAACAGTAGGGCTATATAATGAAAGTAATGAATTAGTGGTTGTAGGCAAATTAGCCAACCCATTACCAATTTCATTACAAACAGACACAACGTACATAATCAATTTTGATACAAATTAACATATGAAACATATGCCAACAACCGCTACCTGGGTATACCAGGGAAGGGTTATAACATCAATAAAGGATATGCCAGAAGGAACTTATGGGTTTATTTATGAAGTAATTTATAAACCAACAGACGTAAGATACATTGGCAAAAAAGTGCTTTATTTTGAAAGAAATAAAAGATTAGGTAAAAAAGCTCTAGCAGCACTAAGAGAAGAAAGATCAAAAAAGGGACTAAGAGGCCGTGTTCCTATTAAACAAAAAGTAATAACTGAATCTGATTGGAAAGATTATTTTGGATCCCAAAAAGAAATTGTTACATTATCACAAGAAGATAATGCAGGTGAGAATTGGGAAAAACGTATATTAGAATTTGTACCCAATAAAAAATTGCTTACATATTATGAGACTAAACATTTATTTAAAAATGATGTGTTAGAGAATCAATACAGTGCTCATATTAATGATAACATATTAGGAAAGTTTTTTAGAAAAGACTTTGATTAACGAATTAATTTTCGTATATTACATACTATGGTAAACGAACTATTAGTTAACTTGGTTAACTCTGTGTTAGGAACTGGAAAACGAACGGCTAGAGGTAACCAATCATACCACTGTCCTTTTTGTAATCACCACAAACCTAAACTAGAAGTTAATTTTTCAGAAAATAAAAAAGGATATAATCCTTGGCATTGCTGGGTATGTGATAAAAAAGGTACTCGTATATCTACTTTATTCAAACAAATAAAGGCAGCCCCAGAAAAATTTACTGAATTATTTAAATTAGTTGCTAATGAAAATGAACGTAAAATAGTTGAAAAAGTAATTGATGTTAAATTACCTAAAGAATTTACACCAGTTACTAATAATGCTAAAGGAATAACAGGTAAACAAGCATGGAGTTATTTAAAAAATAGAGGTTTAACTATGGATGATGTTTACAAATATAATTTAGGTTATTGTGAGTATGGTAATTATGCTAATATGATAATTATACCTTCATATGACGAAAATGGTGGATTAAATTTCTTTACAGGTAGATCATTTGAAAAAGACCCATATAGAAAATATAGAAACCCTGAAGCATCACGTGACATAGTTCCATTTGAATTGTTTATTAATTGGAAATTACCGTTAGTACTGTGCGAAGGACCATTTGACGCCATAGCCATTAAACGTAATGCTATTCCGTTATTAGGCAATAATATACAATCAAAATTAATGAAAAAAATAGTTACATCAACTATTCAAAAAATATACATTGCATTAGACACTGACGCAATGAAAAAAGCATTAAAATTCGCTGAGGATTTTATAAATCAAGGTAAGGAAGTTTATTTGGTAGAGCTTCAAGGGAAAGACCCTAGTGAAATGGGATTTAACAATTTTACAAAATTAATCCAAAATACCACTCCATTAACACAATATGATTTAATGGAAAAAAAACTACAATTAGTATGAAAAAACGAAACATCAAAAAGTCCTATAATAGGATTTTAGAGATTAGTGAAGATGCAAAACAAATAACATTACCGGATGCTAGGTATTATAGACGAAATGGAAAATATTATCCATCTATTACTTATATTTTAAGCTGTTATCCTAAGGGTAAACACTTTCAAGAATGGTTAAAAAAAGTAGGCTACTCAGCTGACTGGATAGTTAAAAAAGCAGGTGAAGAAGGTACTTTGGTACATGAAATGTGTGAAGACTATTTAAATGGTAAAGAATTAAATTTTTTACAAAATGGTATTCCAATGTACAACCCAGATGTATGGCAAATGTTTTTAAAATTTGTTGATTGGTGGGAAACTTATAATCCAACATTAATTGAAACTGAAGTCCATTTATTTTCAGATGAACTTAAAGTAGCAGGTACTTGTGATATGGTATGTGAAATTGATGGTGAATTATGGATTATTGATTTTAAAACATCCAACCACTTACAAATAACATATGATTTACAAACTGCAGTTTATGGTAAATGTTATGAAGAATGTTATGGTAAAACAGCAGATCGTTATGGTGTATTATGGTTAAAATCATCTAAAAGAGGTCCTAAAGAAGGCGCAATACAAGGCAAAGGATGGGAAATGCATGAGTCGAAACGTACGCAAGATGAAAATATTGATATATTTAAA
>Ga0256382_1000016_pt1 | contig 12777 bp, 17 predicted proteins | sample LS1750viralmetaG_FD_189072 | JGI IMG/M metagenome (GOLD analysis project Ga0256382, IMG submission 189072) | Seawater viral communities from deep brine pools at the bottom of the Mediterranean Sea - LS1 750m | ecosystem: Environmental > Aquatic > Marine > Mesopelagic | place: Mediterranean Sea...
ATCCTCTACTCATGGCAGTACCACCACCTTGAGTCATTGGAAATTGATATCTATTTACTGTTCCAGCTGGATAACCAGCTAAATTTGATAAAGTGGCAATACTATCATTTTCTAGGATTGTAAAATCAGGATCATTTGGACTACTTGGTGTAGCATAACCTCCTGTGTGTAAATTTAGTAAAAATAAATCATTTGGATAAGAATATTTTAAATTTTGAGCTATATAATGTCCATCTGGACAAAATACACAATAAATGCCTGTGAATTCTTCTAATATAGCATTTTTATTTTCTGGGTTTGTTGAGACAATAGTTTGTCCTGTACTAATTAAGCAGAGTGCGCTCAATAGTATTGTTAATATAAATTTCATTTTATTTTATTTTAATTAGTAATGTGAAGTCTATTATAAATATAGTTAAATTACTTCAACTTCAATGTCTAAGTGACTTAATCCCCAATCGCTTATGTTTTTTGTTGATTCAAAATTTTCAACCCAAGTAAAAACATCATTATAAGCTTGACTTTCTCCTTTATAAGCGCCCTTATTTTCACTATCATGTACACGTGTCCCATCTGCTTTAGTAAAATAAGCTCCATGTTCCATATGATATAAAGCTGGTTCATATAAAACTTCTAAATTATAACCATTTAATACAGCTTTTTTTTGTACATTTGTATCTACAAAACAAGCATATATCATTTCTTCTTCAAATCCTTTAATTTTATTCCAAACATCTTTATGTGCTATTTGAAAATCACCACAACAATTAATTAAACTATAATTATCATTGGGTGTTACTTTAGCTGGAAAATGTCTTGCTGGAATATTTGATAAATTTTCTCTTAATTCTTTTTCATTTTTACTATTATAAATTATATCCTTAGGTGCTTCTCTTCTAGATACAGTATAAAAAGTATTTTTATCTAATTTTTTAATTAAATTTTTTAATTCTTTTCTTGTTGGAGGTATAATATCTAAATTAGTAGATACAATCCAATCAGCACTACTTCTTTTAATAGCAATATTTCTACTGATTGCTTCATTACATTTTTGAGCATTAGCATCAAATATTAATTTATTAACTATTTCTGAAGGTATACAATAATGGTTAATTTTAGATTTTTTAGGTAATTTATCTTCAATTTCCCATATAAAGGATCCTTCTTCAGAATTCCAATCAACATAATTAACTTCATCAAAAGTCCTAACCATAGATTTAAAATGAATTAAACCTCTTTCAAAATCTTTATAACCATCATTTCTATTTACTACTACTGATGCTATCTTCATAATACTTAATTGTTTTTGTTAATCCTTTTTTAAGTGATGTAAATTTATATCCTTTTAAATGAGTATTAACTAATTTTTTACTTTTAGATCCTACAAATGCCTCAGTATCCCACTCAATTAAATTATAATCATAATCTACTATATTACAAATTATTTGAGCATATTCTTTTAACTTATAAGATTTACCTGATGATAAATTAAATATTTTAGGTGAAAATGCTGACATAGATTGTAAAATTATATCTACAGCATCATCTATAAAAATTAATTCTCTAGTTTGTGTTCCATCTCCCCAAAGCACTACTTTATCACCTCCATTTTTAGCACTAACTATTTTTCTAATTAAGTCAAATATAAAATGTTTATCATTTAAATCATAATTAGGACCATAAAATACAGATGGTATTAAATATCTAAAATCCATTTTAAATTCTTGCTTTAATGCTCTTAATCCTACTAATAAGTTACGTTTAATATTACCATATACTTCATAACCTGTTTCAGGTTCATCTATCATATAATTTTCCTCTGTTTTTTTAACATCATTATTATAACCACAAGAAGATCCAAAAGTAATTAATGTTGCTCTTTGTTGATATTGTTGCCAATAAGCTAACATATCCGTATTAATGCTTGAATTTACAATCCATTGCTCACCTGGGTGTTTTTGGCAATAACCTCCTGCTGCTGTTTTAACAGCTAAATGAATAATATATTCATATGAATTTTTTTCTAATGACCACATAGTGTCAAAATTAAGAGAATTAATTTCTGTAATTTCAACATTTTCTTTATTTAATCTTTTTATTAAGTGTCTACCTACAAACCCAGTAGCACCTGTGATTAGTACTTTCATATTATAAATTTGTATATTTTTTATTGTTATCTGCTATAACCATTGAATATGCTTTTTTTAATTCAATTATACCAGCATTAATAGAATGAATAGGTTTCCAACCATAATTTTCTAATTTATCATTTGATACAATATAATCTCTATTATCAAAATCAGAGCTAAAATCATTTTCTAATATTACTAATTTAGGAAAATGTGCTTTAATAGCTTCTGCTAATTCTTTTTTATTTAAATTAGCTTTAGATAATCCTACATTAAATACTTCACTATTCATTTTATCATAATTTTCTATACAAAATAAAAATGTTCTAGCTATATCTCGTACATGAATATAATTACGTTTAAATTGAGATTGGAATAATACTAATACACCTTCAGTCATTGCTTTATAAACAAAATCATTAACTAATAAATCAGTACGCATTCTAGGTGATGCACCAAATACAGTTGCTAACCTTAAACAAATACCATTTCCACTATTTAAGATATATTGTTCAGCTTCACATTTAGTTTTAGCATATAATGATAATGGATTTTGAGGACTATCTTCTGTAATAATATCTTTTGAACTACCATATTGACTATTAGTATTAGGCATTACTAATTTTTGGTTAGGTTCTAAAATATCTACAATATTTTTAATTTGATTTAAATTAACTTTAACTGTTAAATCTGGACTTGCGTCACAAGCTGGTGCTCCTACTATTGCTGCTAGTGGGATTATTACATCATGAGCTGCTACTAAAGCTTGTAATGTTTTTTTATCTGTAACATCCCCTTTAATAAACTCAAAATCACCTACATCACAATAGTGTAATAAAGATGTTTGTTTATACATTAAATTATCTAATACCGTTACTGAGTAGCCATTACCTAGTAAATATTCAATTAATATAGAACCTAAATATCCTGCTCCACCTGTAATTAATACACTTTCTTTCATACTATTCTTTAAAATTTAATTTAAATGCTGCTACACTATACCCATAAGGCATTCCTATACCTAATGACTCACAAGTTTCTATATTATGTTTATTTTTATGTAAAAAATCAGAAAATGCTTTATACTCTCCATTTTCAGCCCCAGGATAATTACAAAATTCGTCAAAATGTATAATACAATCACCTTTAAAATAAGGGGTTAATAATGTTAATATTGTATTAGCTGATGAATATAAATCTGAGTCAATATTTAAAAAACTTATTTTATTAATATTTTGTTCTTTAATAAATTTAGGTAAACTTTTATTAAACCAACCTTTTATAATATCAATATTAGGATACTGAAGTAAATGATTAGGTATTTTACCATTTAAATCAAATGTTCCTTTTACATTATCTCCTATCCAATCTTCAGGTAATCCTTCAAATGAATCAAAACCATATATTTTAAACCCAGGAATACCTAATTTACATCCTGCTGTATAAATTATAGTTTCGCCTTCATGTATACCAAATTCCAACCAATAACCATTATCATCTGCTTGAATAATTGAATTATTTAATGCTTTTTCCTTATCTAAACCTATAACAGGTAAAGTTTGAAAAATATTATTTATATAATGGTTATAATCATTCCCTACAATTAATTCAGGTATAAATGTTGAAATTATTGAACTCATATAGTATCCGCATTTTTATCACGTGAAGATAATATAGGATTATCAATAGGCCAAGGTATATTTAATTTTGGATCATTCCATTTTACTGTAAATTGTTCTGAAGCACCTCCATATAAAGTGGATTGTTTGTAACTAAATATTCCAAAATCACTCATTACTAAATGACCATTTGCAAAACCCGGTGGTATTAGTATTTGTTTTCTATTTTTATCATTAATACTAAACATATCATATTCTAAATAAGTATCACTTGATTCTCTCATATCAACGACTACTTGTAATAGTGAGCCATAAACACATGAAACTAATTTCCATGTTTTATCATCACCATGTAATCCTCTTAATGTATGTTTTACTGATGTGCTTATATCGTCTTGTTTGAATTCGATTTTTTTACCATTATTAACTATGTGGTCAAATATTTTATAATTTTCTACATTCCAAGTTTCAACATATTCGCCTCTATAATCATAAAAGATGTCTGGTTGTATAATTACTACTTCTTCTAATTTTTTACTAACTTTATATTTCATTCTTATTAATTTTTGCAGTACCCTTTTTCTGTACTACTTGGGTTGCACATTTATTTGCAAATTTAATTGCTTCTACTGTATTAAAACTTTCTAAATAATTTGATACTAATCCTGCTAAAAATGTATCACCAGCACCACTAGTATCTCTTACATCAACTTTTTTTACTGGGTATATTTTACCTTCATATTCAGCTCCATTTGGTCCTCTAGTTATTACTAATTTATCTAAATACTCTTTATCTAGAAAATCTGCTGAATAACGATATTCTACATCATTTATTTTTATAAATGTTATATTTTTAGCGTAGCTATCTATTTGTTTTTTGGTATCTAAAAATGTTATAGGATGTTGTTCTGCTATATAACTTATTGTTGCCTCATCAATAAATCCTTTACAATAATCACTAATAATTACAGCATTATAATCTTCCCATATAATTTTTTCTAATGATTTTTTAGCTATTGGAAATATATCATCTTCACCTTCATCAATTCTAAAAAACATATGATTAGTTCTTCCATCAACATATCTTGTTTTTTTAATTTTATTAGCATTTGAAATTAACTCAACCTCAACATCTAATGCTTTTAAATTATCTGCTACATTACCAGCCATACCTACAGTACTAACAAAAGATTCTGGTTTTAAAATTGGTACTGGAGCATCAGGACAAAACCTATTTGTTGTACAATAAATGTATTCATCCAAACAACTATCACCTATTACTAATACTTTATTCATTTTTAAATAATTCAGTTTTCTGTTTTTTTGTTAAAGTTTCTCTTGTTGAAACACCAGCTCCAGGTCTTCTACGAGTAACTGTTTTACCTCTATCTGGTGATTCATATATCCATCCAGAATCATTAATTTTATTCATTTATTATTTTATTTAATTGTTTACCTACTGCTTGTTTTACATCATCAGCAAATTCTTCTTTAGTTTTTATATTATTATTTTTAGTAATATAATTTTTATATTGATTTAAACTATGTTTATAATTTTCTGTTACTACTAAATTTTTAACTATGTACTGATTAATGTCTTTACCTTTATTAAATTTATAGTAATCTAATAAGTTCATTATAAATGTATCATCAGGTCCGTAATGACCCAAGTCATATTTAAACTCAACATAATTTTTAAATAAATCTGATGTTAATAAATTACACCAACCAGAAGCAAACTTAAATCTTTGTTCGTTTTTAATAACTGATAGTTCTTTTCCGTTATGTTTAAATAATTTATAACCATCAAACCCAAAATAATTATCGTGTGATGCTGGTGTATTCATGTAATCTTCATTAACTAAAACATCCCATGTTTCATCCCATAACCTATGTATTTGAGGTGTTATAATACAATGTTTATCTTCAACTGATTTATGAGCTACAATTAAAGAAGCAATAGCATTATCTGGGAATATCATATCACTGTCAAACCAAATAAAAGCATCTACTTTATCTTTATATTGTTCTAAAAACATAGTTTTATAACTAAAAGCACCTAATATTTTTTCTTCAAAATTTATGTGTTCATCTAATGTGCAATATTCTTTTACAATATTATTTAATTCATTAAATCTATCAATAAAATAACCAGGATTAAATACGCTATCTTTCCAATTATAAAAATAATTAGATAAATTTAAAAAAGGTGAAAATATAATTTCATCATCGATATAATTAAGATTTCTTCTTAACTGGTGTATAAATGTTTGATAATTATCTATTTCATAAGGTGATATGTGAATACTTATGTGATATTTCATAAATTATTAATTTTAATTAATTCATCAATCCATTCTTCAATTCGTTTGAAGAAATTACTATTTTTTAATGCTCTTTTATAATTAACCTCAATAAAACCTTCCATATCATAATAATCTTGAGGTGTTAATTTATTAATAATATCTACTAATTCATTTTCATCTTCAAAATGTATAATACCTCTATCATCATAAAAATCTCCTATATAAGGAGCACCCCAATAAATTGGAACTGTTTTAGTACAAAAACAATCTATAATTTTATCTGTAAAATAGTTATTATGTTTTGAATTCTCTACTGCTACATGAAACATAGCATTTCTATTCCATAATTCTTTTTTTCCTTCACCTTCAATTGGATTACCATTTGGTAAATCATTACCATCTGGTCTATTATTTTTTTCATGATTAAAATCACTTAAATAAGGATACCATTTATATGGTATTTTTATTTCTGATTCTTTATCAAATATTCTATGTCTTAAATGATGACCTTCAATTTTATTTAATGCACCTCTTAAAAAATTAACTTCAAATACTCTTTCTTTATTTTCAAATGATTTACAATATTCTAAATCAATATTTCGTTCACCATGAGGAAATATTTCAGAATTAGGCAAATTAATATCTGAGTTCCAGCTTAACACTGCTGAGTATAAATGCCCCCATTGTTTGGCATAATTATGTAAACCAAAAAATTCATTTGGCTCATTAATTATTAATATATTAATTGGGTTAATAGCTAATTCTTCAGGTGTTGCTACTCTATCATTAAAGATTGTTATTGGTTTATCTTTAAATCTTTCAATACTGCCTAATCTTTTTTCATACCTTTCTTGAGGTATAAAGTTACTAAATATTACCATGAAATTTCCCAGTCTTTAAAGTCAGCAGCTAGACAATCGATTTTATAATCTTTTCTACCACCTACTTTTTCTTGTATTTTATTTTTTGCAGTATTTCTAATACCATTTAAACCATGAGTTAGTTCTAAATTATTTCCATCTTTAATACCTCTTCTATAATTAGACTCATTATGCCATATATGTAAATTCATTTGTGCTAATACTACTACTGCTCTACATAACTCAGCATCAACACCTTCTAAATTAATATCATGCATTATGTCTTTAATCTCCTTAGCATATTCTTCTTTATGTTCAGGGATAAAAACTTCCTTTAACTGTGCTATTGATAACCTATCAACTAATTCACTTAATGTTGGTAAATATTTTCTACTCATAACGTACTATAGTAATTATTTTGTTTTACTTGTTTTTCTATATCTTTAGGATGGTATAATGCAAAGCATTCTTCTTCAAGTAAATCAGAATATGTTTTATATCCTTCTAGTACTTCATGCACTTTATTTACCCATTTAATTTTAGTATTATTTTTATAAATTCTCCATTGAAAATCAGGCCAATTAACCCAATTTTTATCATTTACTCTCCACCCCCATTGTCTAACATACTCTTCAGTTAAACCATGTACTGTATTAACTCTAGGTACTCTAATTACTTCATTATCTGGATTGCTTAATATTATTTCTGGTAGATATTCTATTAAATCCATATGTGGCATTTCATCTGCATCTATTTGAAAGATCCAATCACCACTACACATATCAGTTAATTTATTTTTCCAATTAGCAAAATGCCCATCAAATTCACCTGGCATCCAAGCAATCTCACAGTTAACTGATTTTGCTCTTAAAAATTGTTCTATACCTTCATCACCATTATTAATATCATATAATATAACGATATCATCTTCATGACGTTTATGTTTTAATAAAAAATTAACTAACCTTTGAATTTCTACAAATTCATCACAAACTGTAATTGCGTAACTTATTTTCATATTATCTTCCATCCCATCCATTTGGTTTATATCCTATATTATTATGTTCTACCATTGTATAAATCATAAAAGTAACAGTTGAAAAAACTAATACTTTCCAAATTTGTTTATCTTTTTTTGGTCTTTTATTATCTTGAATATTGATGGCCTCAAATAAACTATCAGGTGCTGGTGCCCGATCAATATACCTAGGCGAACAACTATTAATTAATATAACTATACTAAATAATAGTGATGTAACCTTTTTTCTCATACTATAAGCTTTGTATGTAATATAATAACTTATCTTGGGGTTTCCAACCTAAAAGTTCAAGAGCATTATTATTTTCACGGGACGTACTTCTATAATTTCCTGGTTGATCTGCTATATGAATACATCTTACTCCAAATTTATCTTTAAACATTTCGTACACTTCATTTATAGAATAATTAGTACCAGTTCCTAATTCCCAAGCATCTCTTTGTGTATGTTTAGTTGTACTTACTTTACATAAACCATCAATAATATCATCAACATGAGTAAAATCTCTTCTTTGTTCGCCATCACCTACTATAGTAATAGGTTCATTATTATTTATTTGATTTCTCCAAATACCAATAACAGCTGCCCAATCTCCTTCTACTATTTCATAAGGACCATAAACATTATAAAATCTACATATCTCCACTTCTAAATTAAAGGATTTTTTATACATTTTACAAAGTTCTTCTCCTAAATACTTACTAGTAGCATAAGGTGAAATAGTATGGTTATGCCATTTAGAAGAGGATCCTGCGTATATTACTTTAACTTGATTTTGTTTAGCCCAATCTAATACAGCTTGAGTACCTTTAGTATTTACCCTAAATGTTTCTGATGGGTTTGAAAATGAAGGTTGGATCCTACTTAATGCTGCTAGATGAAAACATAAATCAAATTCATTTAACTCAGCACTATCTCTATTTTTCCATTGTGTAATTTGTTCTATATCACAATCATAATAAGTGGCACCTTCTATATGATTTTCTTCTTTACCACTATCATAATTATCTAAAGAATGAACATCATGTCCTTCTTTAACTAGTCTTTTAATTAGATTAGTACCAACAAACCCAGCACCTCCAGTAACTAATATTCTCATTAATCTTCTTTTTGACCAAATACCCCTATATAATCTAATGCTTCAATAAAATCAGTATGATTAAATCTTTTTTCAGTAGTCATATCCATTCTCCATTCATAATATTCACCTTTTTTTCCAGGTATTGGGAATTTTTCTTTTTCTTCTTCTGTTATTTTAACAGCTTTAACACCAGCCCACTCATAATTGTCTTGATTAACTTGAGCACCTTTTTCTCCAAAATCCCTAGCTGCTGTAGCAAATACCATTCCATTTTGAGGTAAATTTACTGTTTGGGGCATCCATATTAATCCATCTTCATCTTCACCTAATAATGCTTTATATAATTCTGGAAGAATATCCATTTGTTCTTCAAAAAATTTCTCACCCCTTTTCATTACTGTTGAAGTTTGAAAACCACAACCATAACAAGAATAGAGCGTTATTTTACTTACTTTTTGAGTATAGCAAGCGTCACTACCACATCTTTTACATACAATTAAATTATCTTTATTCATTACTTTACTATTTTAAGTTTATTTTTTTTAGGCATTTTAATTTTATCTATACCTGGGAGTTTTAATTCCATCTTTTTAGGAACATCCTTTAAATTTTTATCAAATAGTTCAGATATTTTTTTAGTCATTTTATCAAAACTGTAATTTTTTCTAGAGTGTTTGCCTTGGTCTTTAGCTTTATTTAACCATAAATCATAATTATTAAATACATCATTATAAAAGTGATTTATATAATTATGGTCAACATCAAACCATTTAGAACCTTCAATTAACATACCTTTAATTTGTACAGATTTATGAAGATCAATAAGTTTTCCACCACATAAAGCTACATAATCTCTATGTAAAAAATCTAAATGACCTGACCATCCAGATGCTATTATAGGTTTATTAATTAAACTAAACTCTAAAAGAGGTCTACCAAACCCTTCACCCTTAGTAAAACTAACCATAGACTTAACTTTAGGATGATTATATATTTCATTCATTTCTTCATCTGTAAATTCACCATGTAATAAATAAACTGATGGTAAATCTTTACCATCTACACTACTTCTTATTTCATCAATTCTTTTTTGTATACCTTCTTTATCTCCTATACTAGCATTAACTCTACAAGTTTTTAAAATAAGTGCTGGTTTGTTTTCTTTACCTTTAAAGGTTTCATAGAATGATTTAACTGTAAGTGCTATATTTTTTCTATCATGACCAAAATCACCTTGCATCCAGTGTCCTACTACTAAATAAGCAAAATCTTCAGGTATAGATTGAATTTGGTTATATAATTCTTTATTTTTAAATTTTTTAATTACTTTATAAGTATCTAAGTTACCTCCTTCAAATAATACTTCAATTGGTTTTTCTAACTTAACTATATCACCTTTATTTGCACTATTTTGAAAACTAGAATCTTTAAATACTTTTTTAGAATGTTCAGAAGATACCAAAATTAAATCCATTTTATTGCATCCTCTTAACCATTCTATATCACAGACAGTAGTTTCAATTCCAGCTGTTAACCCAATATTATATTTACCTACAGGTTGAAATTCATTAGGTACTGTTACCATACACCAATAATCAGGTTTTTCTTGTAATCTAGGTATTATTAATTTCTCTAAAAATCCCCACTCTTTATAATTATTTTTAATAAATCCTTGAGTAGTATTACCCCATCTTTGAGATAATATTTTCACATCATATTTATCTAATTCAACTAAAGATTTTACAAAATCTCTAGATCTGGCTCCATAACCACTATATGTGTCAATTGGACAACTTACAACAAATGTATTCTTCATATTAGTATATTAATTTATGATTTAAAACTTTTTTATCTACATCTATATCTTTAGTAAATGTAAATTTTGGTTTTGGTTTAAATGTTTTAAATAGTTCGTCCATACCATCTATCACTTTATTAGACATTTTTTCAGCTGTAAATCCAGCTTCATCACCTAAAACCCATTTTCTACCTTCTTTTCCTATTCTTTTTCTTTCTTTATCACCCATATCATATAATGCTTTAATCTGCTTAGCAGCATCTTCTGCAGTACACCTATCGTCCCAAATATAAGGAGTTCTAGGAGATCCTACTAAAGATTTGTTTGTAGGATACACAGGTAAAGCCCATTCACCACAATCTCTATAAGTACCATTATGATTAGAAGGGAAATTTTCATTAAATTCAATCCACTTACCTTTTTCATCAGTAAATCTCATTTGATCTTGCATTCCACCAGTTACATTAGCTATAATTGGGGTTCCTGTTAATAATGATTCTGTTAAAGCTAATCCCCAACCTTCAGCAGATGATAATAATATAGTTCCATCTGCATAATTATATAAATAGCTCATTTGTTCTGTTGAAAACTTACCTGAGGAAATTACTATGTTATGATCATTATTTGGAAATAGAAATTTTATTACTTCAGGGAGATCAGTACCATGTTCATCTATAGGAGAAGTATGTAAAATTAATTGACATTTACTTCTTTTTTCTTTATTTAGAGTATCAAGAAAATATTTCCATGCTAAAATAGTATCAGGAATACATTTACGTCTAATATTTCTAGAATTAAATAACAATTTAAATTCCATTTTACCATCCTTTTCAAGACTACTTTTTAATTTTTGATATTCATTATCAAATTTATTTACAGGTTTGAAAATATTATGATCTAAACCATGAGGAACATATTTTATAACTTTACCCTTGCATTTTTCTTTACCTAAAACTAATTCATTTATATTTTTAGTTTGTTTAGAAATACCAAATAAAGCATCACATGAATCATAAAATTCTCTATTATACATCGGAGCTGGTAGATCATCCCAAATATTTAAATATGCTATAGGAATTTTAGATCTAATTTCATGTTCTATAGCAAATACCCATTCAAAATAACGAGGATCTGTTATAAGAAATAAAGCATCAATTTTTTCATGCTCAATTACTTCTCTTAGTAAACCAGGATTTCCATAACCGTCACAAGGATATAAAATAACACTCGCATCATTTATACCAATTTTATCTCCTGTTGCTTTAGATAAATCTTGTATTTTTTCTTTCTCAGGATGTTTTATTGCTCCTGCTAATTGAACCCAATTATACCTATGAGATGTATTAACTACTATTTCTCTACCAACTGTAGCTACACCTGAATGTACCCTAATATCATCTGTTAATAATAGAATTTTCTTTCTATTTTCTTTTTTAATATAACCTTCTTTCATTTTTGATAACTATTTTTAATTAATCTTCTAGATCTAATTTTACTTGTGAGTTAATTTGTTTTCTAAAATCTTCATTTGTTAAATATAAGTATAATGAACGATCTGCTAATTTTTGAAAACTAAATTTACGTTTTACACATTCGATTTTAAAATTTTCAAATAAATCTGCTTTTACTTTTACACTTGTTAGTGTCATATCTTTTGAACTTGCCATAATTTTTATTTTTATTTATATTTGTCTATACATATATGCAGATTATAAATTTTTACCGACTGCATTGCATAATTCCGTATTCTCTTTAAAAGGACAAAACGTACAATTCCATTTACTTGGATTTGCTCGAAATATAGTATCCTTATATGACCCATCCAAGTTAAAAGCTTTACTTATAAATTCATTTAAATTATTTTTAGCTTTATTTAATTTTACTTTACCGGAAGCAGGGTAAAATTGTTGTACTCGTTTTTGTGGGTAATCACCATCTACATAT
>Ga0256382_1000017_pt1 | contig 12616 bp, 6 predicted proteins | sample LS1750viralmetaG_FD_189072 | JGI IMG/M metagenome (GOLD analysis project Ga0256382, IMG submission 189072) | Seawater viral communities from deep brine pools at the bottom of the Mediterranean Sea - LS1 750m | ecosystem: Environmental > Aquatic > Marine > Mesopelagic | place: Mediterranean Sea...
CAGTTGGAGTATCTTCTCGTGGGATGGGAAGCTTAAAACCAATGGGTGAAGTACAAGAAGTACAAGATGACTTCGAATTATTATGTTGGGATTTTGTTTCAACACCATCCAATCCAGATTCATTTATGCATTTAGTAAAAGAAGGACTTGAATTTAAAACTTCAAACTCATACACTAAAGTAAATTCAGTAATAACTGAAATACTATGTGCTCATGGGTCATGTCCAATAATTTAAACTCCCCTGTTTAACCTGAGATTAGCGTCTTCATTAATTTGAAGGCGCTTTTCTATTATTTTTAAGAATCCTCATATACGTATAACTGTAATATGCCATCATTCTATATGGCATTCAATAATTATTAATTCTTATTACGATTCCAAATAATCGTATTCCACAAAAAACATTCGGAAAAATGAACAGAAACTTTTTAAAAGAGGCTATTGCCGATGCAAAGACTGTAAAAGAATCAGCCATTGCAAATGCTAAAATTGCTTTAGAAGAAGCTTTCGCTCCAAGAATTCAATCTATGCTTTCAGCTAAACTGGAAGAAATGGATAAAGAAGAAATGGATGAAGAAATGAAAGACGACGATAAAGTAAAAGAAGCTAAAAAGTCTGATGATGATAAGGTAGAAGAGAAAATGTCAAACCCTGTTATGAGGCGAGGTGAATCACCAGAGGATCCAGCTGAAAAAGAAACTGAAAAAATGCGTTTCAAAGAAGAGGATGACAAAGAACTCGATGAAATCTTAGCTGCATTAGATGAAGAACTATCTGAAGAAACTTTAGACGAAGCTAAAGACGACGACAAAAAAGATGACAAAATGGAAGAAGCTAAAAAAGCTGACGACAAAGATGAAATCAAAGAAGACGAGCGTACAGATGCTGAAGAAGAAGGATATAAAGATGGTGAAAAAGATGCTGAAGAAGATATGGAAGAGGACGAAGATATCGACCTTGAAGACATGTCTGAAGAAGATCTTAAAAAATTCATTGAAGACGTAATTGAAGATATGGTTGGAGCTGGCGAATTAGAAGCTGGTGAATCATTCGAAGATGACGTTGATATAGATGTTGAAGATGGAGAAGTAGAAGTAGACGATGATATGTCAACAGCAGTTGATGTAGAAATCGACGAAGCAAAAAAGCAAGGATACGATGATAGAGAAGACGAAAGTCTTGGAATGCGTAGAGGTGCTGAGAAAGGTAAAAAAGATTCATACAAAGCTCGTAGAGATGATTCTTACGGAAAATTCGGTAAGAGAGACAAAGAAGCTAAAGGTGAAGACAAAGGACCTGGAAAAAATAAAGTAAATAAAGAAGAAGTTGAATCATTAAAAACACAATTAGCTGAAGCTTATGATACAGTTAAGACGTTAAAAAATGAATTAAACGAAATCAATTTACTTAATGCTAAGTTACTTTATACTAACAAAATCTTTAAATCTAAAAATTTATCTGAATCACAAAAGGTAAAAGTATTAGAATCTTTTGACAAAGCTACCACAGTAAAAGAAACAAAATTAGTATTTGAAACTGTTAATTCAGGATTAAAATCTAAGAAATCATACGTAAATGAAAATTTAGGTAGAGCTTCTAAAGCTGCAGGTATTGCTGTTAAAAAGACGGCTAAACAACCTATTGTTGAATCAGACGAAATGGTAAAAAGATTCCAGAAATTAGCTGGTATACTTTAATTAAATTAATTATTAATCAAAACTAAAAAAGAAAATGTCACAATTAAATTCACTTTTAGAATCAGCTAATACTTACAAGTCACTACAAAGTGATGCTGCAAGATTAGCTAACAAGTGGTCCAAAACAGGATTACTTGAGGGCATGGCTACTGAGACTGACAAAAATAATATGTCAATGATCTTAGAAAACCAAGCTAAACAATTGGTAACAGAGAACACTCAAACCGGTGGACCGCTTCCAGGAGCAGGTACATTTACTCCTGGTACAGGAGCTGCTGGTCAATGGGCAGGTGTTGCTTTACCATTGGTAAGAAAGGTATTTGGACAAATCGCAGCGAAAGAATTCGTTTCGGTTCAACCAATGAACCTTCCTTCAGGTCTAGTATTTTATCTAGACTTCCAGTATGGTGGTACTAACGTTGCATCACCAGAAACTGCTGCAAACGCAAACAAACTTCCATTTAACAATGGTAACTCATTATATGGTACTCCTTCTCCAGTTAACCCAGCTACTAACACTAGTGGTTTTGGTAACGCTGCTGCAGGTGGTCTTTATGGTGCTGGTAGATTTGGTTACTCAACTCAAAACCTTACTTCAACAGCTGTTGGGGGTGGTACTTTGGGTGTAATTGGTAACGCAGATTTTTACTATGACTTAGATGGTGATTCAGCATTTGCTAATGCTGCAACAGGTCAAGCTGCTGCAAACACTTACAACCTACAACAATTGTTTGCTGCAAGTAACGTAACTAAAGTTTCATTCCCAGCTACTACAAGTGCTGGAGCTGCAACTACTATGTTAGATACTAACTATGATACAAAAGCTGTTTCAGGTTTCTATCTAATTGATGGTGCTGGAGCTGTTGCTGGAACTAACTACCCTGCATTTACATGTGTGAAGCAAGGAGCAATTTTACCTGCTGCTGCTATTTATGCTGGTGGTGCTGTTGCAAACTTAAACGGTAAATCTTTATCAGACATTACTGCACAAGCTACTCAAATTGGTGGTGTTGCACTAGCTGCTGCATCTGCTACTTTAGGTTTCAGTGATAGAAATGTTAGACCTTCAGCTGTAAGTTTAGCTGCTGGATCTACAGGATCTGGTATGTCAATTGATGTATATGGTCAAGGTGGTGCTGCTGCTCCTGTTATTGTAATTAATAACCCAGGATCAGGATATGTTGCAGGAGATGTATTAGATTTCTCTGTTGCTACAATTCCACAAAACGCTGCTACTGTAACTGGTGGTATACAAATTACTCTAGTTGGAGGTAACATACCTGCTGCTGGTGTAGTTTCATGGTTTGGATCAGGTACAATTACTGCTGGTGCTGCTGCAGCTACTGGAGGTATCGTAGCTGGTTGGTTATTAGATGTAGGTGCTGCTGTTAACACTTCTGTTGCTGCAATTCCTCAGCTAGTTGTTTGTCAACAAACATTACAACCAGTTGATGCACAAAGAGGTGATTTCGAAGATGGTAACAACAACCTGAACGCGAATAACACACCTATCGCAATTCCAGAAATTAATGTACAAATGAGAAGTGAGGCTATCGTAGCTAAAACTAAGAAATTGAAAGCTGTTTGGACTCCTGAGTTCGCTCAAGATTTAAATGCTTACCATTCTTTAGATGCTGAAGCTGAATTAACTTCAATCATGAGTGAGTATATTTCACTAGAAATTGACCAAGAAATCCTTGCAATGTTAATTGAGGATGCTGGTGCTGGTGATGAATACTGGAGTGCACAAAACAACTTAGCTATTGACGCTGGTGGTGTTGTGAATAACGCTTTAGGATTCTTTAGCTCTCAAGGACAGTGGTTCCAAACATTAGGAACTAAAGTTCAGAAACTTTCTAACGTAATTCACCAAAGAACCCTTAGAGGTGGTGCTAACTTCTTAGTATGTTCTCCATCAGTAGCTACTATTATTGAATCTATTCCAGGATTCGCTAGTAACTCAGATGGTGATGCTGCTAAAATGAGCTATGCATTTGGTGTACAGAAAGCTGGTTCAATGAACGGAAGATACCAAGTATATAAAAACCCATATATGACTGATAATACTATATTATTAGGATATAGAGGTGGACAATTCTTGGAAGCTGGTGCAGTATTTGCTCCATACATTCCGCTTATCATGACTCCAATGGTATACGACCCAACAACCTTTACTCCAAGAAAAGGTTTATTAACTCGTTATGCTAAGAAGATGTTAAGACCAGAATTCTACGGAAGAATTTTCGTATCAAACTTAAATACTATTTAATATTTAATTATATTAGAATATTTAGTTTATTATTCTTAAAAGAGCCCCGCATTAGCGGGGCTTTTTTTTATGATTTAATTTCCCTTTTAATATTTATAACAAAAACCTATGGCATCAACTGTAACTCCTTCTGAATTTAAAGTATTTATTAAAGAAGATCATGTGATTAATGGTATAAGAACTGTAAATGAAAATTTATATAGAATACCTAATGTAACAAATTATGATAGAAGAATTGTTACAGTACCAGCAGATACAAATGTAGATTTAATTAATACAAATGGACCAATTCCAGGTCCAGCATTATTTCCTTCATATAGTATAGCTTATGGAAGAATAACAAATATGGATGATGCTAATCGTTTAGCAGTAACATTTACTTCCTCAAATGGTGAATCAGAAACAGGTAATATAGGGAATGATTTAAGTGGATCTTATACAAGTGGAGGTACTGGTGGTACAGCTGGTACTTATTCTAATTTACCAACTGCTACAAATGGTAGTGGTTCAGGGATGACTTTACAAGTTATAACAGATGAAACATTAAAATCAGATCCATTAATAACATTAACCCCATTAGCAACAACTTTAGCAGCAATTGGTACTTATAATGTAGCGTTATCAGGTGGAACAGGAACAGGAGCAACGGGTTCTGTAACAGTAACAGCTGGAGCAGGTAACGACGCTTCTATACCAACATATACGCAGTTAGAATTTGTAACTTCAGGTTCAGGATACACAATAGGAGATCAATTAGTAATTCCAGCAGGAGCTTTATCTAATGGTAATTTAATAAAAGGAAATACATTAACTAATGTTACAATTCCTTCAGTTGATAATAATGTAACAGTAAATAATATTCCAATTGTTACATCAACAGGACAAGGAGCAACAGTTAATGTTAACTCAGCTGCTAATGTAATTAATACAGTAATAGTAGAAGCAGTTGGTAAAGAATTTCAAGCTGATCAAGAATTTATTATTAAAGAAGCAACTTTACAAAGTTTAGGATTTGGTGGTGCTAGTGGTGATTATAAAGGTAGAATAGCAGCAGCTGATTTAGCAACATCTGCAGCAAATACTCTACCAGCATTAGTTGCAGGTAATTTAGAAGTAAGGCCTATAGAAGCAACAATACAAACAGGAGGAAATGGATATGCTGTAGGTGATACTTTAACAGTAGCAAAAGCTAATATAGGTAATTCAACTGATGATTTAGTTTATACATTAGACACAAATGATTTTTCACTTACAGGAACAAAAAGTTACTGGACAATGGAATGTTTACCTACTTCATCAATTATGTTTTCAAGCCCTAATTGCTCAGGAAGTAAATTTAATGGAATATTTGAACAAGATATAGAATTCATTTCAGTTTATGCTCTTACTGGTAGTGTAGATGTTGAATATGTATTAGTTAACGCACCAGTAGCAACTAATTAAAAATAGAATAGATGAATATACCAATTTGGCCCGGCTCAAGTTCCTTTCACCCTGGAGATACTCCTTTTGGATTTTATGACAAAGATCCTGCATTTGAAAAAGATGCAGACAAAGTTTGTACTTTTGTTACAAGAAGATTAGGTTATCCCTTAGTTGAAATTGAATTACAAGCAATAAATATTTATGCTGCTTTTGAAGAAGCAGTAACTGTATATGGTAATGAATTATATGCTTATAAAATTAGAGAAAATTATTTAACTTTAGAAGGAGCTCCTTCAAGTATAGAAATAGAAGAATCAATTGTTACCCCAAATTTAGGAAGAATAATAGATTACTCAGAACAATATGGTGCAGAAGCAGGAACAGGAGGAAATGTACCTTGGCGTAAATTAAGAGTTCCATTAACACACAGTGTACAAGATTATGATTTAGATGCTTTAGCAGCTGAAAGTGGATTTACACAAAGTAATGACATTGAAATAATGAGAGTATTTTTTGAAAATCCATATCCACCATCAGCTTATTGGGCAAACTCATATGACGGTTTTGGTTTTGGTTTAGGTGGAACAGTAGCAGCAGGAATTGATGGTGTAGGTGGATTAGGTGGTTTTGGTTATGGAGGTGGATATCTTATGATGCCTTTAAATTATGATATGGCTGTTATTCAACAAATAGAATTAAATGATATGGTTAGAATATCTAATTATTCATTTGAAATGCATGATAATGTATTAAGAGTATTTCCAGTACCTACAAAAGATAATTACGCTGCACAAGCATCAGGTTCTGGCTCAGGTGATTGCGGTAATATGTGGGTTGAATTTATGTTAAAATCAGATAGATCTTCAGCATCAATTGTTGAGGCATATGATAAAATAAAAATGGTAAGTGGGGTACCATATAAAAACCCAAAATATGATGATATTAACTCAGTAGGTAGAAGTTGGATATTTGAATTTACTTTAGCTATATGTAAAGAAATGCTAGGATATATTAGAGGAAAATATGAAACAGTTCCTATTCCAAATGCTGAAATAACACTTAATCAAGCAGATTTAATAGCAGCAGCTAGAGAAGAAAAAGAAGCATTATTAGCTTCATTAAGAGCATTTTTTGATGAAACCTCAAGAGAGAAGTTATTGGAAAGAAGAACAATGGAATCTAACTTTGTAATGGAAGAATTAGACAGAGTTCCTCGTGTAATTTATATAGGATAATATGGCGTTATTTGGAACACAAAGAGACGTAAGCCTATTTAGGCATATGAGTAGGGAATTGATGAGTGATATAATCACTGAACAATGTGCCTACTATAAATATAAATTAGAAGAAACTAAAATTAATTTATATGGGGAGGCTGCTGGAGAAAAATTTTATATGGGACCTGTATTACTTAATACATTAGTAGAAAGAACAGATAATGTATACCCAGAAACAGATTTAGGAACAGATTATGATAAAGAAATACAATTTAGTTTCTTAAGAGATGATTTATTAGGTGCTGGTAAAGAATTTAATAAATTTGATAATAAAGGTAATAGTTACACAGGATTACCAGGAACAGGATATGGAGCAGATTTAGTTCCTGATGTTGGAGATATTATTATGTATAATGAAGGTTATTATGAAGTACATGGAGTAGTAGCAAACCAATATTTTGTTGGTAAGAATCCAGATTATCCAAATAATGTTAATACAATTAATAAACCAAATGGTCCAGGAGATTTAAGTGCATATGGTTCAAGTATATCAATAATATGTAAAGCTCACTATGTACAAGCAGATAAATTAGGTTTAACTCAAGCAAGATACGTATAATATGGCAGATCAAAAAACACCAAGACCTAAAACACAAAGGGAGATTTTATTACAAACTTCTTCACAACAGACTTATATACCACCTAGAGGTGCACCTGGTTTTTCTCAAACAGTTAATCCTAATTTAGATGGAGTAGGACCAGATGGGGTTAATAATAGAGGTAACCATGTATCTTTTAGAGATGATAAAACAAAACCATTTGCTTTAGGTTTAAAAGAAAATGATGAAGCAATAGTTTACTACATGGAAAATGTAATTAAACCTACTGTAATGCAAAATGGTGTAGAACAAAAAGTTCCTATTTATTATGGTTCACCTGAAAGATGGGCTCAAGTACAAAAAGAAGGTTTTTATAGAGATTTAAAAGGTAAAATAATGATGCCTGTTATTACTTATAAACGTGTAAGTGTAGAAAAAAATAGATCTATAGCTAATAAAATAGATGCAAATTATCCTAACAATGTTCAATTGTTTCAAAAACCTTATAATGTAAAAAATCAATATGATAATTTTAATATATTAAATAATAAAATACCTAAAAAAGAATCGTATGCTGTTGTAATGCCTGATTATGTAACATTAACTTATGATTTTATTATATCTACTTATTATGTAGAACAAATGAATAAAATAGTAGAAGCTATGAATTATGCTTCTGATTCATATTGGGGTAATAAAGAAAGATTTCAATTTAATGCTAGAATTGATAGTTATGCTACAACGGTTGAGTTAGTAACAGCAGGTAATAGATTAGTTAAAACTAGTTTTTCATTAAAATTAAATGGATATTTAATACCAGATACTATACAAAAAGAATTATCATCAGTAAAAAAATTAAGTAATGCAACACAATTAATATTTAATATGGAAACAGTATCTCAAATACCAGAAACAAACACATCTCCAGACCCAAGGTTATCAATTCATTCTAATAATAACCCAGCAAGTTTTGTAGATAAAGTATAATTTTTTAAACTAATATTATATTTATAATTAAACTGAATTAATGGCTATAATTTTAAGACAAACTAAAGGTTCTGAGTTAACTTTTGCTGAGGTAGATAATAATTTCTCTACCCTCTTATTTGATGTAGTCTTATCAGGTAACCAACTTTTATTCTATAGTAATAATGGTGCTGATGTCTTAAAAACAACAATAGATCTTTCAGGAATAACAAGTGCTAGTCTTGTAACACAACTATCAGGAACACCTATTGTTAATGCAACAGGTATAATGAATTTTACAGGTACTGGTGTTAGTGTTTCTGACGCTGGTGGAGGTAAAGCTACTGTAAGTATTAATAGTGGTGCAGGTTCTTCAGGATCTTCAGGTACTTCAGGTACAACAGGTTCATCAGGATCTTCAGGTACTTCAGGAATTAATGGTACACCAGGTTCATCAGGTTCATCAGGTACTTCTGGTATAGATGGTTCTGGTTCTTCAGGATCATCAGGTACATCAGGAACAAGTGGTTCATCAGGTACTTCGGGTACAACAGGTTCATCAGGATCTTCAGGTACAACAGGTTCTTCAGGATCTTCAGGTACTTCAGGCTCATCTGGTTCATCAGGTACAGATGGTTCATCTGGTTCTTCTGGTGAAGCAGGATCATCAGGTTCTTCAGGTGAATCAGGTTCAAGTGGTTCATCAGGTACATCAGGTTCATCAGGTACATCAGGTACAACAGGTTCATCAGGTTCATCAGGTTCATCAGGTAATGATGGTTCATCAGGATCATCAGGTACATCAGGAACAAGTGGTTCATCAGGTACATCAGGAGCAGATGGCTCATCAGGTTCATCAGGTACTTCTGGTACATCAGGTTCAAGTGGTACATCAGGTGAATCAGGTTCTTCAGGATCTTCAGGTACTTCAGGTTCATCAGGTTCATCAGGTAATGATGGTTCATCTGGTTCAAGTGGTACATCAGGTGAAGATGGAGCAGATGGTTCATCAGGTTCATCAGGTACATCTGGTACAAGTGGCTCTTCAGGTACATCAGGAACAAGTGGTAGTTCAGGTACTTCAGGTACATCTGGTAATGATGGGGCAGATGGCTCATCAGGGTCAAGTGGTACATCAGGTACTTCAGGATCAAGTGGTACATCAGGTACATCAGGTTCCTCAGGTGAAGCAGGATCATCAGGTTCATCAGGTACTTCTGGTACATCAGGTTCAAGTGGTACATCAGGTACTTCAGGTTCATCAGGTACTTCAGGTACATCAGGTAATGATGGCTCATCAGGATCATCAGGTACATCAGGAGAAGATGGCTCAAGTGGCTCTTCAGGAACTTCAGGTGCAGATGGTTCAAGTGGTTCATCAGGTACTTCAGGTACATCAGGTTCAAGTGGTACATCAGGTACTTCAGGATCATCAGGAACAAGTGGAACTTCAGGTTCATCAGGTACTTCAGGTGATGATGGTTCATCAGGTTCATCAGGTACATCAGGAGCAGATGGCTCATCAGGTTCTTCAGGAACTTCAGGTGCAGATGGTTCAAGTGGTTCTTCAGGAACTTCGGGTGCAGATGGTTCTTCAGGTTCTTCGGGTACATCAGGAGAAGATGGTTCTTCAGGTTCATCAGGAACAAGTGGAACTTCAGGTGATGATGGCTCAAGCGGTTCATCAGGTACTTCAGGTGATGATGGCTCATCAGGTTCGTCAGGTACTTCAGGTGAAGATGGTTCAAGTGGTTCATCAGGTACTTCGGGTGCAGATGGTTCTTCAGGATCATCAGGTGAATCAGGTTCATCAGGATCAAGTGGAACTTCAGGTACATCAGGTGATGATGGTTCATCAGGATCATCAGGTACATCAGGTGAAGACGGTTCAAGTGGCTCATCAGGAACTTCAGGTGCAGATGGTTCTTCAGGTTCATCAGGAACAAGTGGAACATCAGGTTCATCAGGTACAAGTGGTACTTCAGGATCAAGTGGAACTTCAGGTACTTCAGGTGATGATGGTTCAAGTGGTTCATCAGGAACAAGTGGTTCATCAGGTTTACAAGGAGGAATAGTATATAATTTTTCAGACACTGTAGGAGGAACTACTGGAATAGGATCAATAAGATTAAATAATGCAGATGCAGAAAATGCTACTGAAGTTACTATTAATAATGAAGATGCTTTAACAAATGATCAATCAGGTTATTTAACAACTTTTGATGATGCTGGATTTACTGATAATAGAGGTTATTTAGTAATAACAAAAGCTAGTGGTGGTGCAGGATTTGCAACGTTTATAATTAAATCAATTACAAGTACAGCTAATAGTCAACATGTATTTAGTGTAACTTATGTAGAAGCAACAAATGCAGGAACAGGTAACCCACCATTTACTAATGCAGATAAAATAGCAATAAATTTCTCAGCAACAGGTGAAGCAGGATCTTCAGGATCTTCAGGAACAAGTGGTACTTCAGGTACAGATGGTGATAATGGATCAAGTGGTTCTTCAGGAACATCAGGTACTTCAGGTTCATCAGGAACAAGCGGAACAAGTGGTAGTTCAGGTACATCAGGTTCAGATGGTTCATCAGGTTCATCAGGTACATCAGGAGAAGATGGCTCATCAGGTTCTTCAGGAACTTCAGGTGCAGATGGTTCTTCAGGATCATCAGGTACTTCAGGTGAAGATGGTTCTTCAGGTTCTTCGGGTACATCAGGTACATCAGGAGAGGATGGTTCTTCAGGTTCTTCAGGAACTTCAGGTGAAGACGGCTCAAGTGGTTCATCAGGTACTTCAGGTGAAGATGGAGCAGATGGCTCATCAGGTTCTTCAGGTACTTCAGGTTCATCAGGAACAAGTGGAACAAGTGGTTCTTCAGGTACATCAGGTACATCAGGTGCAGACGGTTCAAGTGGATCTTCAGGTACCTCAGGTGAAGATGGAGCAGATGGCTCATCAGGTTCTTCAGGAACTTCAGGTGCAGATGGTTCAAGTGGCTCTTCAGGTACATCTGGTACAAGTGGCTCTTCAGGTACTTCAGGTACGTCAGGTACAGATGGTTCTTCAGGATCATCAGGTACATCAGGTACATCAGGTGAAGATGGCTCAAGCGGTTCATCAGGTACGTCAGGTGAAGATGGAGCAGATGGTTCATCAGGTTCAAGTGGTACATCAGGTACTTCAGGTTCAAGTGGTACTTCAGGAACAAGTGGTTCTTCAGGAACTTCAGGAGAAGATGGTTCATCAGGATCAAGTGGTACATCAGGTACTTCAGGTGAAGATGGAGCAGATGGCTCATCAGGTTCTTCAGGAACTTCAGGTGCAGATGGTTCTTCAGGATCATCAGGTACTTCCGGTGAAGATGGCTCAAGTGGCTCATCAGGTACTTCAGGTGAAGACGGCTCATCAGGGTCTTCAGGTACATCAGGTGTAGACGGTTCAAGTGGATCTTCAGGTACCTCAGGTGAAGATGGAGCAGATGGTTCATCAGGTTCAAGTGGTACTTCAGGAACAAGTGGTTCATCAGGAACTTCAGGTACTTCAGGATCAAGTGGTACATCAGGTACAAGTGGTTCTTCGGGTACATCAGGTACATCAGGTGATGATGGAGCTTCAGGTTCTTCAGGTTCAAGTGGTACATCAGGAACAAGTGGTTCTTCAGGAACATCAGGTGTAGATGGTTCTTCAGGTTCATCAGGAACAAGTGGTACTTCAGGTTCATCAGGTACTTCAGGTACAACTGTTTTAGCGCCTAATACCTTTTCATATGATTTTAAAACTAGTACAGCAGGAGATCCAGGAGATGGAGAAATTCAGGGTGATAATGCAACACAATCAAGTATTAGTGAGTTATATATTGATTTAACTGATGGTAATGGTGATACTATTCCAACTCCACAAGCAAATGGAGATGTAACAGTAAGAAAACAATCAAATTCTGCAATATTCTTTATATATAATTATAGTACTGTTAGTGTAAATAGTGGTATAGCTACCTTAGGTGGATCAGTTACAGCTTCAAGTTCTACTAATCCATTTTCTGATAGTGACGCAATTTTTGTAGGATTTTCATTTAATGGTACTTCAGGAACTTCAGGAACAAGTGGTTCTTCAGGTACTTCAGGTACATCAGGTACAGATGGTTCAAGTGGTTCAAGTGGTACATCAGGTACTTCAGGTTCATCAGGAACAAGTGGAACAAGTGGTTCTTCAGGTACATCAGGTACATCAGGTTCTTCAGGAACAAGTGGAACTTCAGGTACAGATGGTTCAAGTGGTTCCTCAGGTACTTCTGGTACATCAGGTTCATCAGGTACATCAGGATCAGATGGTTCAAATGGATCTTCAGGTTCAAGTGGAACTTCAGGTACATCAGGAGAAGATGGAGCAGAAGGTTCTAGTGGTTCATCAGGTACATCAGGTGCAGATGGTTCAA
>Ga0256382_1000018_pt1 | contig 12293 bp, 15 predicted proteins | sample LS1750viralmetaG_FD_189072 | JGI IMG/M metagenome (GOLD analysis project Ga0256382, IMG submission 189072) | Seawater viral communities from deep brine pools at the bottom of the Mediterranean Sea - LS1 750m | ecosystem: Environmental > Aquatic > Marine > Mesopelagic | place: Mediterranean Sea...
AATTCGGTCGGTGGAGAAACTGGAGTGGATTTGTATCCAAGAGGAAGAAATAAGTCTCAGATATTAGATCACTTAGGAGAAGTTGGAGAGATTTTCTTTTTTGGAGATGCGATTCATAAAAAAGGAAATGATTGGCCGTTAGCAGAGGCTATTCGAAATCGGAATAATGCACAAGATCATGTTTATGCAGTGAGGGATTGGTGGGAAACTTTTCAGATTTTACAAAGCTTGTAATAGTGTGTAATATTAGAAAATTTTATTTGTATTTGGGACAAACATATGCTACTATAAGGCATTAACGTAATGAAAAAACGTAAATCACGAAGTGAAAACTTTATAGAACAAGGCTTGAACAGCTGGGACAAAGCGTGGAAAATGAAATTTTCCGACGTTAGTAACGCCGCAATGAAATTGCTTTTCGTTAGTGGGGCTTTTTGCGCCTATATTTTAAGGAGAATAAAATAATGAATTTATTGAAATTATCTATAGTAGGTTTATTTGCTATAGGACTTGCTTCTTGTTTAGGAGAGTCTGAAGAGGCAGAGTCTGTTGTTGAGGAAGAAATTGCAGAAGAAACTACAATAGAGTAACAACATTTTTTATATCATAGTCTAGTTAAAAGACATGAGTATTTATATTTCACCGCCTTTTGGAACATGGATTAATTTAAAAAATACTATTTCTATTCGTGGTTCTTTTACTCCTGATCCTCGATCAGGCTTAATAAGACAAATTTTTAAAACACTAAGATATACGAAAAGAGGATGGGTAAATAAAATAGGTTTACGAAATCCTGGAATTAGAAAAGTGTCGTTTGATACTTCTTCTGTGGTTTCTTTAGCTGCTCTTAATGACGATTGGGATAAGTTTATTGATATTGTTCCAGCAGGTCAAAAAATAGAGTTAAATTTATCATGTCCGAATGTTTATAATTATTTCATTAATCCTGCTACTTTAACTCATTTTATACTTAAATATGATTGGATTTCTTGTAAATTATCACCTAATAATGATATTTTTAATCAATGTGACTTCTTATCTTATTATGGTATTAATCGCATTCATTTGAGTAATACTGTATCTGTTGATAAAGGAGGCTTGAGTGGAAAAGAAGTAAAGAAGTTTAATCTTCAGTATATTCCTCAAATTCAGAAACAATTTCCTGGATTAGAAATAATTGCCGGTGGGGGTATTTATAGTCCGCAAGACTTTTGTGATTATAAGATTTTAGGGATTACTAATTTTAGTTTAAGTACAATCTTTTTTACTCCGTGGAAAGTAAAAAAAGTTCTTCAGGTAGCCAATAATTAATGATAATATTTTTAATCAATGCGATTTTTTATCACATCATAGTATTAATCGAATTCATTTGAGTAACACTATGCCTGTTGATGAGGGGGTTTGAGTGGGAGAGATAAATGAAGATGATAATGTTAATTTTTATTGGTTGTGTTGGGTGGTCAATTTTTGCACAAGGTGGTGAACTTATACATAAATGGAAATCACCGTCTTTTAGTGGAATAGGAACAAGTGCTCATTTCTTAACTATTGAGAACCAAGAGTTTACTCGTAAGGCTGAAATTAGAGCAAAGAAAGATTCTGAAGAAGCTAAAAAAATATCAGCAGCAAAAAATACAAACTTTGCAAAGTTTATAGATAACTTGGAGTCAAGAATATTTGCAGAGTTTTCAAAACAGTTAACTGATAATTTGTTTGGTGAATCATGTGGAACAACGTATACAACAGCAACAGTTGAAGGAGTATTAACAACAACACAAAATACCTTAAATCCAGAAATAGGAAACACTGATGGCGTTGGTATTAATTGTACTGGAACATATTCATTTAATGATACGACAGTTACATTTACAAAGGATATTACGAATGATGTAGTAACTTTAGATATAGCAGGCCCAGATGGTAGTCAAATCATTACTTTACCTCTTAACGATTTCCAGTTTTAGTATATTGTTCGGATGTACATCGATATTACATAAACCACCTATATCAACAACCGAATTATTATACGAAAAACTAGAAGAGGTTCCATCTCCTGTACAAAAGGTTCCGATAGCAGTCTATTCATTTACAGACCTGACGGGCCAAAGAAAACCAGGCGACGGTGTGGCATTAATAAGTACTGCTGTCACTCAAGGCGCACATGTATGGCTTTTACAGTCATTGAAACGTGCTGGTGGTGGTGAATGGTTTATGGTTGTTGAACGTATTGGATTAGAAAATCTGTTAAAAGAAAGACAGATTATACGTCAAACGAGAGAGACACATGGTGATGAAGAGATATTAAAACCTTTACTGTTTGCTGGAGTGTTGATTGAAGGTGGTATTGTTGGGTATGATACTAATACGATGACGGGGGGATTAGGAGCTCGATTACTAGGAATCGGAGCACAAGATGAGTTCAGAGAAGACAGTGTATCAATTGGTATAAGATTAATATCAGTTAGTACTGGTGAAATATTATTAGCTGTTAGTAGTGAAAAGACCGTACTAAGTACAAGACTATCTGCTACAGTGTTTAGATTTTTAGACATGGGAACTAAACTACTAGAAGTAGAGACTGGATATACAGAAAATGAATCTGTAACATATGCGGTAAGAAAGTCTATTGATAAAGCTATTATTGATATGATTAACGAGGGTGCTGAACAAGGATTGTGGGAATTTAAAGAATTAAAAGATGATCAAAAGGAGGAGATAGAACAATGAATAAATTCATACTTGCATTTATAATGTTTTTTATTACTACAAGCGCAAGTCTTGCCGACAGTAATGTTTACATCACTCAGTCTGGTGCTGCTTTAGACCTAGACATAACTATAGATGGAAACGCAAATGCTGTTGGTACAGCAAACGACAGGACATTGCTTACTGGTGCTAATTTAGATGTTGACATTGATTTAATTGGTGCTACTAATACGATAACTGGTGATTTTATTGGTGCTGGTAATTCTGGGTCAGACGATCTAAAAATAAATCAAACTGGTAGTACTAATACTACTGCATTGAATGTTGGAGCATCTGCTGCAACGGATGATGTTCGTATTATAGAAAATAGGGTAGGAAGTAGTGGTGAAACCACATACACAATTGGTTCGGCAGCTACAGTTCAAGATGTAACTGTTACTGTGGATGTTGTTGGAGATGATATTGATATAGCACTTATTGAAAACTCATCCAGTTCTGGATCAGATAAAACAACTGATATTGACATTGGAACAGATAGTGATGATGTTGATATAGTTGTTACCCATACTGGTGCTGGCGCACATAAAACAAAACTATTATGCACCGGTGCTTGTGGAACTAGTGATTTTACTTTCAACCAAACTGGAGCTAATAGTACAGATGTTGATTTAGTTGTAACTAATGCAGCTGGTTCAGATGTTGATATCATTATTACGGATTAACGTGAGATGGATATTAATTGCAATTTTGTTAGTACCTCAGTTATCATATGCTGCAACAATTGGTAATGTAGTAATACAAGAAGGTGTTACATCTGTTGAGAGAGAGGGATCAGAGTCTAATCTTGACCTAGATTCTGACATTATGTTTATGGATAATGTCAAAACTGGGAAGGGAGAACTTGGTATCACATTTATAGATGATACCAATGTGGCAGTGAGTTCTCAAAGTTCTCTTATCATAGATGAATTTATCTATGATCCCAACAGTGCTGAAGGTTCTAAGTTAGCACTCAAAGTAGCTGCTGGTACAGTTAGATACGCTAGTGGTAATATAGCAAAACTAAACAAACAAAATGTAGATATACGAACACCTACAGCTAGAATAGGTGTCCGTGGTACTGCATTTAGTATGACTGTGGATGAGATAGGTCAATCACTTATTATATTATTACCTAATATTGATGGGACTGTAGGAGAAATATCAGTGGAGTCTGATATAGGTCAAGTGATATTAACTAGAGCATTTCAGGCAACGTCTGTTAGATCAAGAGAGTCTAGTCCATCACCACCCAAAATACTTGATCTGACTGAAAATCAAATTAATAATATGCTAATCGTTAAACCACCTAAAGAGAAAGTAGATTTTGATCCTGCTGGTATTGAAGAGAAAAAGAAAAAGAATCTAGCAAATTTTTTGGATGAAGAAAGAGAGATTGACAAAAATTGTTTAGAAGACGAGTGTGAAGGTCAAGAAGAAGGTGGATTTACTAGTTTAGATATTAATCCTCTGGATGTTAGTTTGTTATTAAATGTATTAACGGAATTGAACAAAAAATACAAAAGACCAAACAAAATATTAACAAGAACAATATCTAATACAGATGGTAGAGTTGCTGGATGGAATCCGAATACTCTAGTAATGACTATTATGGAAGGCGACAATGTTCAATTGATCAGAGAATTTGACAGTAGTATGATAGATATCACCTTAGATATAGTGGATGGTCATAAAATTAACATAGATCAAAAAGGTAGCGTTGTGCCGGAGATGAGAACAGATGAAGCGGGTTTTACTTCTACTATTGATATTAATATTCAGTAGTGTTACTACTATTGCATATGCTGAAGATGTTTTTATTCTTCATCAAAGTTATGGTAATACTCATCAAAAATGGAAGAATAGATTACAAGATGCAGGCCATACGATTACTATGGGAACATCTCTTCCTTCCGATACGACTAGTTATGAACAAATGTTTGATATAAGATATAATAATTCTAATGCTCTAACAACATCACAAAAAAATGCATACAAGGCCCTACTTGCTAGAGGTGGGTCTTTATTCCTCAATGCTGAAAATCCCCACTCTAATCATCAAACACGAAACACAGGTATAGCTAGTTTTATACAAACAGATTTAGGTGGTGGAACTGTAACCTATAGTAGTTCTTATGGTGGTAATGGTACACAATGGAATACTACTCACTCGTATGTATCTGGTATGAGTGGTACTTGGAGGGTTCCAGCGCCTGGTATATTATCAGCAGTAGGTGATGGAGATTGGTTGATAAAAGATGCAAATAATAATATATTAGCAGCAGTATGGTATGGTGAAGATTTAAATGGTGCTTACAGTGATGGTATAGTTTTTGTATTTACAGATATTAACTATGCATCTCATAGTTCATATTATACTAATAACAATAAAGCATTTATGAACGCTTTACGGACTGCTCTCGCAAGTACATGGACACAACCAGTTAGTAGTATAACAATAACTTCAAATCAATCCACTGCCAGAACTGCTGCAATGAATGCTAGTATAGAAAATGATTGTAATGTCTGTATCGTACAATCAGGTGCAAACCCTACAATTAACATACAGCAAGATGGTGATGATAATTTTATTGTGGATAAAGATTGGTCAGGCCCTGCTACTTTAACAGGAGATAATCTCGTATTAACTATAAAACAAGGCAATGTAACAACAACCGGTAGCAGTGATGAGAATGGAATAGGGTTGTTTATAAATGGCAACAACACAAACTTAACAATAAGTCAGGGGGATCATGCAAACGATCAGGGGGAGCATAAAATAGTATTAGATATTAATGGAGCTTCTAATGTTATGAATCTTACTCAATATGACGGTGGAACATTATCAAAACACTTTTTTGAGGGAGATATAGATGGTGGTAGCAACAATTTAACTATTACACAAAAAGATAATGGACAAAAAACATTTTTTCTAGATGTGAATGGAAATAGTAATGAGGGAACCTTTATACAAGAAGACACCGGAACTCACTATCTTGATGTTACACTAGATGCAGATCATGAGGTAGATATTACTCAACGTGGTAGTGGTAATCATGGAGCAAGAGTTGATCTAGCTGGTTATAGCACAGACTTTGATTTAATTCAACAAGGTAGTAGTGCTCAATATTATAATTTAGACAACACATGTAGTAACGCTCTAGGTTGCACAATAAATACAACACAAGGAACACAATAAGTGGACAGGTGAAATGAAAAAATGGATTATTTCTTTAGCAATTATTTTAATATTATGTGGAATACGATTTACAGACCCGTGGTTTTTAGATATGGTGCGAATGAAAGCACTAGATCAACATCAGAGAAATCAGACACAAGAAAGTTTATCCAATTTAGTTACGGTTGAAATTAATAATGAAACTCTGAATAAAAAAGGACAGTGGCCTTGGGATAGAAATACTCTGTCAGATGAAATTATTGAACTGTATGAAAAGGGTGCTGGTTTAGTTGTACTTCCTATTCTATTTGCAGACAAAGATAGATTCGGTAAAGATGTAATTTTCGCAAGAATATTAAAACATACACCTACAATTATAGGACAAATACCTACTAATGATAAAGTTAATACTGCCGTAGTTAGAGGCTTTGCAGCAGTAGGTAAACCGTGGAAGGGTTGGGTATACCAATATCCAGGCGCAATTGGGCCAATACCAGAATTTGCTGAAAATGCAAATGCTGTAGGTATGATGGTTATTGCACCAGAGAAAGATGGTGTGGTACGAAGAATGCCATTAGTAATTGCAGTAAATGACGAGATATATCCCTCTATAAGTTTAGAGGTTCTACGAATGGCAGCAGGGGATATATCCTACCAAATTAAAACTGGAATTGCTGGCGTTGAAAAAGTACGCATACCTAAATTCAAAATGATTGAGACAGATGTACATGGTAATATATGGTTAGATTTCAAATGGAAAACTCCTACCTACGCATTGCATGAAGAACTTCCAGACCTAACTGAAAAAATTGTGATAGTATCAATCACCGCTTCTGGGCTTGATAGTCCTGTACCTACTCCTGTTGGTGTAATTCATTCACATGATTTGATTGGTGCATCTTTGGCAACAATGATGACAGGAAGAAACATAACAAGGCCTTACTGGACAAATGTTGCAGAATTAGGAGCATCATTTGGTATAGCATTGGTTTTGATGATTGTCGTATTATTGTTGCCTTGGTATTTCGGTGCAGTTTTTATGCCGGCCTCTATCGTGGGATTGTTCTATGGTAGTTCGTATTTGTTTACCAAATATGATTTATTGGTAGATTGGAGTTATCCTGTACTTACGGTATTTGTTGCTTGGGCAATTGCAGCCTTTCTCAGGTTCATGGAAGAACACAAAAAGAGAATGGAGATTAAGAAACAGTTTGAACATTACCTTGCACCAGCAATGGTTAAGAAGTTACAGAGGAATCCAGACTTGTTAAAGCTTGGTGGCGATACCAGAGAACTCACATTGCTGTTCTGTGATATACGAGGGTTCACACCGATTAGTGAACAGTTCAAAACAGACCCGCAAGGATTAACAACATTAATCAATAAATTTCTAACACCAATGACAGATATTATTATGACTAATGGTGGTACAATAGATAAATATATGGGTGATTGTATCATGGCGTTCTGGAATGCGCCACTTGAAGTGAAACACCAGAGACAGATGGCTATTAAATCTTCTCATCAAATGTTAGCACATCTAAAGGACTTAAATGTTGAATTGGAAAAAGATGGTTCCCTTCCAATAAATGTGGGAATTGGATTGAATACAGGAGAAGTAGTTGTAGGAAATATGGGTAGTGATCAGAGATTTGATTATAGTTGTTTAGGTGATGCAGTAAACCTTGCTGCTCGTTTAGAAGGACAAAGTAAAGAATATGGTGTGAAAATAATTCTTGGAGAAGAAACTGCTAAGGAAATGGAAGATGAATTTGTTTTAATTGAATTAGATACCATCGCAGTTAAGGGTAAAATTGAACCTGTAAAAATATATACTTCACTTGGAACACATTCAGAATACACTATGTATTATGAAATATCTTGTCAGAAACATGATAAATTTTTAACTTGGTATAAAAATCAAAATTGGGTTCTTGCAAGAAGATGTATTAATGATTTACGAGATAAATTTGGAAGCGTATTAGATCAATATTATACTATGATGGGAAAACGTATGGAACAATTAGAAAAAGAAAATCTTCCCAAAGATTGGGATGGGGTATATAGAGCTACCACAAAATAAATGTTTTGATACTTGTAAAAAAGTTCTTCAAGTAGTTAAAAATTAATGACATTTTTAACTTTATAGTCTATTTCAAAGAGAGAAAAATCTTGCATTCTCCTCTCTTTTTTTATATAATAGGATATAACTTGAAACTAAGAAGGAAAAATAGAATATGAATACAGATAGTATGAGTCGTGAAGAGTTGGTAGCAGCGTTAACTGCTGAAAAAGCTAAGAATGTTCGCGATATTGTGGTTAAGGTTTCACCAAAGGGTGCTGTTCAAATTAATGGTATTCGACGGTTTCCTATTACCTTTTATAAGGACGAGTGGGCAATCATATTTGGTTTAAAAGATCGAATTGAGTCTTTTATTGCGGAACATAACGGCGAACTTACAAGTAAGGCGGCTTGAACAAATGTCTAATGTTTGGGATGATTTTTACGCCCTGCAAGAGAAACATAAGATAGTTTGTTTTATGTCTATTTCTCCTGTAGACGTTCGTTCGGCTTATGAGTCTTCTCCATACGAAGGGACGTTGTGTAATGTTTCTGATGATGAGATTTTTGACGCTCTTCGTTATGTGGCGGATAAAGCAGACTTGAGCGCAGATTGGAACCATTTAGCGCAATGGGCAGTAGATGTTATTCTTGAGGAGCAGGGGGACCAACCGTGCCTGTGAATTATACAAACGAAGAAACTCAACGTCTTTTAGAACTTTACTCCGAGTGGGGAAATGAAGGGATAGAGGTAGTTGCTAATCAGTTGAATCGCTCTGTGAAGTCGGTTCGAGCTAAGTTAGTCCGTGAAGGGACGTATATTGTTCCTCCTAAACCTTTAGGTAAAAGAAAGGCAGAAGGTCTGAGTAAGAAAGAACTTTTGAGAGATTTAGAGACCATTGTGCCTTTTAAAGTAGATGGGTTTCTTGGAGTAACTAAAACCGCGTTACGAGACTTATTGTCTTATTTACGAACTACTGATTAAAGATTGGAGTCAAGAGCAGTAATTCATAAAAAAATAGTTGCTATTTTTTCTAAATTCCGGTATCATACAAAGGATACCGGAATTTTTTTTATTTAAAAAAGCCGAGTACTTAAATGGTAAAAGGATATTGCTATGGCGAATGCATTTAAAAACAGTATAACAGGAATAATAGGTACTGAGTCTCATAGGGTTTATAAAGCTCCGGGAAGTACTACTTCTACTGTTATCGGACTTTCTCTTGCTAATATTTCTGCTGCAGAAGTTAATGCAAATGTTTTACTTATAGCAAATACTTCTTTTCAGGCTCATTTGATAAGAAACGCTCCAATTCCTGTTGGAAGTTCTTTAGTAGTAATTGGAGGAGATCAAAAAGTTGTTTTAGAAGCTGCTGATGAAATGAGAGTCAAATCTTCTGCCTCCGCCTCACTATCAGCAGTAGTTTCAGTTCTGGAGCAATCTTAAATGTGGATATATTTTACTAATTTATTTTCACAAAGGAAGTATTAATGGCATATATAGGAAGACCCGGATTTTTAACAGGTAATGTTACTCCCCTCGCCAATAATTCAGTTTCACTTGGTAAACCTCAGCGACGTTGGAAAGAGTTGTATATCGATGCCAATTCTCTTCATTTAGGGAATGTGTCTGTTAGTATAGGAAAAACAGACGAAGTTGAGTTTATGAAAACGAATAAACTTGGGCAGCCTGTTACCAAGGCAACTATAGCTAATATTACTGCTACTGTAGGTGATGCCACTATTACCCAAGCTAAGCTTAGTAGTTTAAGTGTAGGTGGCGCTAAAATGAGAGCTAACGCTCTTTCTTCAGGAACTATCTATACAGCTAATTTAACTGGTAATGCGTATGTAACTAGAGGTTTAGCAGTTGGTTATACTGATGGTCGCGTTCCTCAAGCGAATTTGGATGTAAAGAATAATGTTTATATTGGTGGCGCTACCACTCTTACTGGAGCGGTAACTACAGGAAGTACTTTAACTTTGGGAAGTGCTTTAGCTGTAGGAAGTGGGGGGACAGGCGCTACCTCTTTAACAGATGGCGGTGTTTTGCTTGGCAGCGGAACAAGTGCTGTTACTGCTATGAGCGCGCTCGGTGATGGCGAAATGATTGTTGGTGATGGAACCACTGATCCAGTTGCAGAAAGTGGGGCGACGCTTAGAACTTCTATTGGTGTAGGTACCGGGGACAGTCCCCAGTTTTATGGAGCTAATGTAAGCGGAAACGCTTCGATTAATAGAAGCGTAGCTATAGGATATACCGACGGTAGAGTACCACAAGCGAATTTGGAAGTAAGGAGTAACGTGCACGTAGCTGGTACAATTCCAACACTATCTCTCCATGATGACAGTGGTACAAGTTATACAAATGGAGCTAATGTTGCTATGCTTCAGTTTCAAGGTAGATCATCTGCTCCAAGAACAGGCGCTGCTATTCGTGCTATTCATGATTCTACTAATGGAACGCTTTACGGATTATCTTTTGACACGCGAATTAGTGATACACAAGTTGAAAGTATGCGTATTGAAAATAATACTATTACATTATTTGATAATATTCTTACTAGAGCTAACTTAAAAGATTATGGTGAGATTACTAGTGCACTTGGTAGTGCTGGTGGTGCGCGTACTATTGACCTTGAAGATGGAAATTCTTTTAGTGCCACTGTATCGGCCTCTACTGTAACATGGACATTTAGCAATCCTACAGCAAGTGATGAATTGTGTGGGTTTACATTAGTACTAGTTAATGGCGGCTCACAAACAGTGAACTGGCCGGGTTCTGTAGATTGGGCTGGAGGAAGTGCTCCAACCCTTACTACTAGTGGTACAGATATTCTTGTTTTTTCTACAATTGATGGTGGAACAATATGGCATGGTATGATGGCTAGTGCGGATAGCAAATAAAGGAATAATTAATGCCTAATGTAAGAAGATCAATGATGGCTGCTGCCGGTGTTGTTAAAGGCCCAGACGCCGTAAATTTTAATGGTAGTACATGGATGTCAAGAGGGGCTGATATGACGGGTCTTTCTAGTAGCGATTATTGGACTTTTAGTTTCTGGTATAAATTCGATTCCACAACTGATTCAAAGGTATATGAGAACAGAAGTGAAACTGTTAAGTTCGCTAATACCCAGTTATGGCAACCTGAAGCTGACGATACGATAAATGACGGATATGAAGGTTTAGATGAAGACTTAACTAATTGGCATCATACTTGTGGCATGATAAATAGTGGTTCTGCCGCAAACACTAATTATTATCGGGATGATGCACTAATCACACCACAGTATAAGTTTGGCACCCGTGATGGAACTGATATAAGTGTCAGTTCGATTGATCATTTCTTTTTTACTCAAGGCGGCCCATCAAGAGGGGCTTATTTTCAAGGTTCGATATATGAATTTTGGATGGATTGGGGACAAAACATTGATCTGACTAACACAACTACTCGCCGTAAGTTTATCTCCTCTGATCTTAAGCCTGTAGCCCTTGGTGCTAATGGGGAAACACCAACAGGAACATCCCCTACAGTATATTTTACTGGAGGCCCCTCTGATTTTGCTACAAATTTAGGTACTGGCGGGGCCTTTTCTGTAGGTGCTGGGTCGCTTGCAGCTGCTGTTGGGCCCACTGTAGCAAATCAACCGTAAAGGATAGAATATAATGTATGCTCATATAACAGATGGAGATATAGACTACAAAGGTAAATTACCTAAAAACTGGAAAAATATATCTGGACTTAATTTATCGGAGGGGGATAACACCTTTCTTAAGACTATTGGGTGGTTACCACTAACAGAAACAAAAGTTACCCCAGCCTATAATGAAGTACTAGACTCTGACCAAGTTGTTATTAATGCAGATGATGTGCAAATAACTCAACGAGTTAGAAGTATGACCTCCGATGAACGAGCAGCTCGTGATACCAGGGATATGGGGTACTTACGAGAAACCCGTAATGCAAAATTAGCAGAGACGGATTTTCATGCTTTAAGCGATGTTACTATGTCATCGGATATGGCTTCGTATAGGCAAGCCTTGCGTGATCTTCCAGCTACTGCTGACATGACTAAATGGAATACTGCTGATTGGGCATGGCCTACGAAACCATCATGATAAAGGATAAAAAATAATGGCTATTACATATACCTGGAAATTTCCACACTTGGATTGTTATCTTACTAAAGACTCTAAAACTAATGTAGTTTTAAAATTGATCAGATAGGTTCATCGGAACCTGGGGAAGGAGTGCGCTTCACTTTGAAGTGCAAGGTATAGTTATGCCCTTTATATTAGCACCGC
>Ga0256382_1000019_pt1 | contig 12282 bp, 23 predicted proteins | sample LS1750viralmetaG_FD_189072 | JGI IMG/M metagenome (GOLD analysis project Ga0256382, IMG submission 189072) | Seawater viral communities from deep brine pools at the bottom of the Mediterranean Sea - LS1 750m | ecosystem: Environmental > Aquatic > Marine > Mesopelagic | place: Mediterranean Sea...
GGATTTGGAACTGAGACTCAATCTCAATACGGTCTTTATCTTTCCAATATTTTCATAAGTCCATGCAGTCCAACGACTTACGTCATTATACCCTATATATCGGCATATGTCCAGCCCTAGCATGAGAAAATTGTCGTAAATCTTTATAGGTCAACAACTTATGGCGTCCGGCGCCTACCCCCGGATCTTTCCGGCACCCGCCGCCGGAGGCCGCCTTGTCAATCCCAAAAAAAAACCGACCCGCCCCCCCGAGTTGGCGTGTCCCTACGGGAGCTAACCATACGGTTATGGGGGCGGGTCGGATGGGAGGGGAACCCTTACGCAGCCAGAGTGACGGCGGTTTCCAGAGCCTTCTGGCTCAGATTCCCATTCTGGCCGAACCACAGTGAGTCCATACGGTTCTCTGTAGTTCGTCCTTTGGAGTAGTTGAGATATTCAGTCACAGCGTTGTACGCTGCCCAATATGTCCCACTCACTCCCGGCAGGTTGTTGCCCTGTCCGTCCTCGAACAATTCTTCAATCATAGTGATGATATTCTTAGAACGGGTCGACAGGTCTTCCTGCTGCTTGTCATGAACCCCGAGAACGATCCGAACATACTTGTTCAGGTCTTCGGAGTTGATCGAGCGAGATGCGAGGAACCTGTATTCCTCGGCAGTCGTCTCGAATTCCTGATTCGCCAGATTCATAATGTCACGCAACTTTTCGACATTATTCTTGACGAACCGATGATGCCGAACTCGAATCATCTTCGAGGCCTTACAGTCCCTCGCGAGTGCTTCCGTGTTTGCACACACAACGCGAATCGGCGTAAATCCGAAATGAACTGCCAGCTTGCCGTCATGCCCATTGGAGAGCAACGCAAACTTGGCAATCTCGTCGCCTCGCACAATCTCGGTATGCTCAAGCCCCAACTGGCAGAGAACCCAAACACGCTCGCCGCCACGGAGAGAACCCGCCGTGTGCAGAATGAGGTCGCCGGAATCAACCATTGGCTCGAAGACCTCGAATGCGTGCTTGTTCTGGAGCGGGGTCCAGCGTGGACCCACAACGCCCAATACACGTCCGTCCGATGTTCTCACGGACGCTTGAGCCTTCACCTTGTCACCGTTCTCACGGTAAAGAGGTTCCGTTTCCACTTCCCAATTCAAACCGGCCTGATTGAATGCGTCCCAGAATCCGGTCGCCTCGTCAATCTGTGTGCCGAGTCCGTGCCAAGGTGTTGCTCCAGCAAAAACCATCTTTTCTACTTCGTGCGCCATCTTTCGATTCCTCTTCTTTTAGTAAAGTGTTTCCCACATTATATCACATGACCGATCTTTTGTCAATCGTTTTCCGCCCAATCGTCGTCGGATTCTCCAAACATCTTGTCGAAGCAAGCCCCGCACGTTCCGCTGATGAGAAGTTCTCGCTCGTCCGCTGACAGGTACGGCATGGCGTTCTGGATCAGTTCGCCATTCTGCCACCTGTCGTAATCGGGTCCGAGTACGGGGATCTGTGCGGTCGTCCCACACTGTCGGCAGGTTGGCTCCAGCAGCCCCAGCATATAGTCCATGTCATTCTCCTTCGTTTTTTGATGAGTTGTCCCCTAGTATACTATATTTATCGGCAAAGTCAAGGGGTGATCTTGAGCATTTTCTTAGAAAAAACAAAATCGACACAAGTCTGTGCCAATCAAGGGGTTACGTCGATCCGGCGGCCGCCGACGGAGCCCCGCAACTGGCGCGGGGCTAAAAGAGAAAATGGGTGGGCAGGGTTACATTTTTTTAACCTGCAACGTTTCGGGGACAGATATGTCTACCGGAATGACCGGCTTCCCTACTTTGTACCACACTGCCAGCAGCCTCACCCATTCGGGCATACTCTGCTGTACATGTGCCTTAGCCCCTCTGTCTAGCTGGGCTTATTCGGCCACCACCCGAGGGGCGGGGAGCTACCCCGCCACCCCTCAATCAAAGGACTCCATATTCCAGAGCAATATAATTATGATTACAATGACGCTCAGGAGTATGAAGCCCATTATTCATTTTCGTCCTCATAAAGTTCATCGGACTCGTCCAACTCAAGCGTTCGAGTTTCCAGCAGAGACGCCAGCAATTCAGCCGCCTCGCCTTCACTCGGGATGCGTCGGGCATCGCTCGCATACGGTGCAACGCCATCATAAAGTGACGGATACCGCTTCTTGCTTTTGATGAGCCTTTGCTTGAAACTGGCTGGTGTCATATCCAACTCAGTCGCGGCCGACTCGACGGAATCGAACTGGTCGCGGTCGGCAATCGTCACTCGCAGGAAATCCTCAAGTGTAACGTGAATTCTGGTGTTAGTCGTCATCTGTGTGTTCTCCATTAATTGAAATAAACAGCGTTTCGTCTATTATATCATGCGGTTCGAGAAATTCAAGAGTATCTCCGGGGTGAATTTCTCCGTTCTCTAAATCATAGACCATCATCGTGTTGTCGAGTCTAGAATCATCCTGAAAATTTAGAGTGTTCAGATATCTTCTCAGGTCTTCCCAAGTCATAGGCAGGTCTCCGTTTGGATTTCATTATACCACACCACTCTCTTTTGTCAAGGTCGATTTCCTACTATACGATCCCTTACCCTTGAGTTCTTTCAGAGCCGTCGCCGCCTCGCTGCCCTTTGGTTGTGTCCCGTGCAGCAGCAGGGCAAAATTGGTGTCTCGCCAAGTTGGGTTGGCTGCCATCGAATCGTCGCTGTCGATGCACAATCCAAGGTCTCTCGCTTCCGCCTCGCTGTACACCACTTGAGCGTATCGGAAGTCACAGTGGTCAATCATCCAGTCATCACGCCCACCGTAGGATGCCGTCAGCACCATATTCTCGGGAATCTCGTTTCTGAGAGCATCCCAATACTTCAGACTTTTGGTGTAGGCGTAGAACAACACGTCGGGAGTTTCGTGAGCCAGTTCAATCCAAGCCCGGAGATAATTCTCGTTGAAGAAATCCCCGGCGACGTGAATCCGAATAATCCCGGCATCCTTGGGAATCGACTTCCACAATTCCAGATACATCAACGGCCAGTCGTTTTTGTTTTGCTTCAGGGTGTCATAATTGTGTTTGCGGAGATTGTACACGTTGGTGTACTGCACCTCTTGCGATGCGGAGAAACAACGGAACTCATTCTTGGGACCGTCTTTGATTGTCCGCTTGCCGTTGTCACCGACAACCGCTTTCGAGAGACACGCTTCCGCAAACGGGCACGAGTAGCCCGACAGCAGATCGAGGCTGTAGACCTTCCGCCCATCGTCAAGATACTTGGCAATTGCCCAGCAGCTTTCGTTCAACCGTTCCGTTTTCGCGTTTGCTTTCGACCACTTCAACATTACTCGCCCTCTTGTTGTGTTACTCCCCCATTATATATTATTATCGGCATAAGTCAAGCCCCCGCGCCAGTCTATTTCTCAGAATTACAAAGTTGACGTAAGTTGTTTGATAGCAATGGGTTAGGGCGTCCGGCGGCAGCCACCGGAGTGCCAAAGTTACAAAAAAAAGGGACGAGGCCGAAGCCCCGCCCCTCTCCACACACACGAAAGAGAGCGCGCCTAAATTTTGGCGAGGAGGTTATACTTCTTCTTTGCAATCCCCTTGATGTACTTCGGCTGGCCGGTGTGCATGACCTGTCCGTTCACGACGATCTTGGCCCACTGGTCGCGGTCTGATCGATCCGTGTTCTTCACAATACGGACGTTCTGGAACAGGTTGGTCTTGACGCTTTTCATCTTCGTCTCTCCTTCGTAAAAATGGAAATTGATCGCTAGGTGGATCACTCAAACTGTAAGGCTCATTATACACCATTTTACCTCCTTGTCAACCCCTCCTTTTCATTTTTCCAGTAGGGCTGGTGGGAATCGAACCCACGACTCCCGCTTTATAAGAACGGCGCTCTAACCACTGAGCTACAGCCCTATGTACCCTTGGCAGGACTCGAACCTGCAACCTACGGTTTAGAAGACCGTTGCTCTGTCCGGTTGAGCTACAAGGGCGCATGTCCCTCATTATACTATTATTATCGTCATTTGGCAACCCCAAACTTTAGTAAATCCGGGGTCATAACGAAATTTTCCGGCAGCAGCCGCCGGATCCTAAACCCCGAACAAGCTCATCTGTCCGTGACAGACTTTATACCCTGCTTCTTGCTGTTGGGCTTCTTCTTTGTATAACTCATCACGACGCCGCTCTCCTTCTTTAAGCACAGCATCATTTATTTCACCTCTGAACCCTAATTCTTCTGAAATTTCTTCCAACCAAGCCTTAATACTGCTCATGGTAACTCCTTTCAAAACTCGGACAATTAAAGAGGCTCGTCGCCCTTGGATGTAAAGTCTCTGTCATTCTGGTCGGCATCTATAGCCATCACCACTGGCTTATTGTTTTTGATCTCCATTACGGCGAACCTAGACTCTGTCACCGGAATCGGATACTTGTCGTCACACACACCAGTCCGTTTAATGAACGTGTCGTGCCTGTATGGGTTGTACATCACGAAACAGGCACGGTTGCCAACCCACCACGGAATCTCATCCTCTAGGTATCCCGATACGCCAGCGTGGACGTTCTTCTTTCCCTCGCGGCGTACCCGTTCCTGTCCAGCCTTGCCAACCAAGAACTTACATTCTTTGAGGTTGACGCACGCCGTGTGAGCCTTTACCCTACCGCCCTGCCTCACACTCCAAAGCCGCTTGTGCAGGTTGAAGTAGACATAGACTCTTTTCGCGGTGTCCAGCATTAAATGGCCCTTGCGTAGTTAATGACCCACCCGAGACTAATCAGCTTCGCCGTGATTTCTTCTGCTTTTTTTTGTTCGTAGAAGACGAAGCTTTTGACAACTCCTCGTGGGGAGGTGCATCGGACTTCAAACATTTGAATTCACCAGTGCCTAATAGATGTTCAACTCGGTCATGACTTTTCCGAATCTGTTTCCCAGACTTATTGGAGAGAACCACGAGGTATTTCTCGTTGATCTTTTCCATACTCGTGAATGCGAGCGTTTCCCCTTTATACACCACTTGATCGCCAACTGTGAATTGCATTACGTCTGCTCCCTGATTGCCTTACGGTTCTGATTCGCCCGTGTACGGTTACGCTTGGTTCGCCTGTCCTGATGCTTTCCAGCGCCGCCACGGTAGGTCTTATGACCCTTGCCGATCTTCCACGGTTTGATTTCGATTTCCAGTGTGATAATGTCGCGAGCCATTGGTCTTCCCTCTATTGTTTCTCCCATTATACCTTATTATCGACAAAAGGGAACCCCCTTCTGCACATTATTTTGCAAAAAAACGGAAAAAGACATAAGTCGTAATATAGCAATGAGTTACGCCTTCCGGCCCCCGCCGCCGGACGCCTAGTGGAAGCTATCCCTTTTTCGCGTCTCTCATTCGCTTCCAAGTTGTTTTATCACAGTAAGCCCAACCACTATCGACCAATTTTTTCATGGCCTTGCGGTGGGCTGCCGTGGAATCTTGTACCCGCTTGAACTCGTCGCCTTTACGCAATGTCTTCACGTGTCATCTCCCTAAGTTCTTGGTTCTCGTCGCTGATTAGACCGGTGAAGATAATAACCTCACCCTCACTATCCTCACCAACATGACACAGCGGGAAGTGTTCAATTGCGATTTTGAAAACGTCTTCATGCTTCATCGGTTTCTTCCTGTTGAAACTCATCCATCGCGTCGAGTTCATCCTGCTGAAGTTTCGGGTCGTCACGGTAGTCACCGCGTTCGAGGCTAGCCACCATCCGATTGCCGAAGCTTTCCGGGTTTGCCTCTGCTTCATTGCCGGTCAGTTGCGATGCCAGATTGATGAAGTCCAGCACACCCTGAACGTCAAGGAATCCAACCACGTCATCGTAGAACGTGTCGCTGTCATCGTCACCGATAGGCCCGGTGAATCCCGGTACGGCAACCCACGACAGCGCGGTTCCAGTTCGGTAGGCGGCACACTCGGCGGTGTTAGAACCCCAATGCTCGCCATCGTCCCCCATCGCTTTCTTTGGGGCGTCGAACGGTTGATGCTGCACATCCGGGTCGCAGTAGTTCCCCGGTCCAAACTGGACGGAAACCGTCACACCGTTGGGCAGATCCAGATGGAATCCCTTATTGTCACAGATCCGCATGGCCTTGTCCGTCATCGTGATCTCCCTATTCCCACCAACCAAGTTTATCAGCAACAACACAAACCACCAACATAGCACCCATTATACCAAAGAAATTAGCCCATGTCAAGAGGTCTGTAATCATTTTTTTATCTTTCAAAGAAAACAATGGGCGACCCCCCTCAGAGTGAGGAGGGACAGCCCACCGGAAAGGGACTACATCTAAGCCATCGCTGGACTCGACATCTTCTCAACCTTGTAGGTCTTGAAACCGACGTGTCTGGTTTCGTCGCTTCCGTCATGCTCAAGCGTCACGCGCTCCACGATGCTCGCGTCGCCCGTGGCATCGTCTTTGCCATACGCTCGCCAACAGTCATGGACGGTTCCCTTACGCCGCTTGCCATTGTAAACAAACGAAACCCTACTATTTACGTCGAACAACATACCTTCTTCTCCTCTACCAAGAAACATGAACTGTGATACTCCCATTATACTATTATTATCGGCATTTGTCAACCCCAAACTTGAGGGAATTCCCAAGAATCTCGCGTGCGACTCGCGTGCTATTGACTATCTTAGACTCTTACGGTCCCACAACGGGTGAGACAACTGGACGGAAAGCCACACCGAGGTCGCTGGCATTGAGACTCAATCTCAATTACCCACGACCCCTGTTCGGTTGGGCTGCTGAATATCTCCCATTATACTATACTTATCGGCGTTTTCAAGGGTAAGTCTTGAGACTATTTTGAAATATTTTAAGTCGTTGTCCCCCATAGACTTACGTCTTCCGGCCCCCGCCGCCGGACCAGTAAAAAACAACCGCCACCCCCGGCCCAGATAAACTAACTATAAACTAGGCGGGCGAGGGGCAGCGGCTAAAGGGCAGGCCTACAAGGGACATTGAGCAACAGAGCTTTATCCCCTGTCGGCTGCTACACCTGTGTAATGATGCGAGGACGGCGGGATTCGAACCCGCAACCACCGGATAGACAATCCGGCACTCTAGCCTGTTGAGTTACGTCCCCGGATCTATAGCAGGTGGCAAGCCTTGCCACTTTTCACCCTTCACGCTAGAAGGCTTTAACTGGGCTGCTATATGTTAGACCCACTCGGTTGATTCCGATTCTCCGAGAGTATGAGTCCCGGTGTTTTAATGCCCCTTTGCGGACAATCTAAACTAGAAGGTTGTAAGGTACTAGCCCTATTTATCTCCACCCCTTCTCGGGGTTTGTAGGCGCGGCTAGATTTACGGCTGTGCCGCTCTGGCGCCTCGTTATTCACCGGTATACACCGGCTACATAAAAGTGCTGCCCCCTGTGGGATTCGAACCGAATCAGATGCAGTCAAACTCAGGCTTGATACTACACTATTCTGAGACGCGGGGTGAAAGAGTGTGTACACACTCACCTGTGTTCGTACAAACAACAGGCCCGCCACGATACTAAGGCTGTCAGAATTCCCCCAGCGGCTGTACACCCGCCATCAGGGAAAACCCGCCATGCTCATGCCACCGAGCTACGAGGGCTTCACTTGTTTCAATTGTCAAAGAACGCTGTATCATCTCCCCCGGCGAGAGTCGGCTAGCACCTACCAATTGGTTACCGCCGGGGGGAGTTGTTGTCGTTGTGTTGTATGTCCCCCATTATAGTATATTATCGACTTTTTGCAACCCCACTCGCCACTCTAAATTTTATTTTGTCAAAGTAGTTGTAAGTTGTTATTATCAAAGGAGTTACACCTTCCGGCGGCGGCCGCCGGACGCCTCGATGTCAAGCACAGAATCCGGCTGTCTAGTCTCTCGGGGCAGCTATCCTATACAGGACATATGCCAGCACCGACAGATAGAGCAACGGCCTTGCGGTGTCGTACCATTCAAGAGCGCTCATCATCTCCCCATTGCTGCTCCATCTGGTTTCCCTCAAGCTGTGCCTTGATCGCGGACATGGTGATGCCCAAGGAGCAGAAGGTTGCCGTGAGTGCCAACTCCTTAGCGAGCCTCGCCGGAACCTCTTCCTCATCCCCAAGCCCATCCATGAACATTTCGAGGACAGAAGCCAGAGCCGCCTGAACATTGGGCTGCTCCTCTGCGATCCTGTCCATTTCAGCCATGGCGTACTGGGTGGGGCCGACCCTCACGGCAGTCTCGATTGTGGCAACGATGCAATCTTCGCTCACCTCTGGAATCGTTCGCATTCCCATTCCCTCACTCCTTCTTTCGTTAGGTTTCCTGTCTGTCATACTCCCCATTATAGTATATTATCGACAGAATGCAACCCCCGTCTCCACCCTTATTTCCAATTTTGTATAAAAACTCGCGTGCAATATACCCCGGTATGACTGAGATTCTCTGTACGTATTCCTATGGTCAACGTAACTCTTGATGTAGTAACGACTTACGCCTTCCGGCCCCCGCCGCCGGACGTTATCCGCCGCACAAAAGGAAATGTCACGGCTGTTCGAGGTCTGCCCCAATCGGTTCCGGGCCACGCCCCATTTCAGAATTCCAATCCGCGTCAACGTACTCCACCGGCAACGGTCGCAGGTGGTAACCGTCAACTCCGCACGCCTTGAAGAACCGGACCCGGTCGAATCGCGGGTTGTCGCTTGCGAAGTAGTCGGCAAGGTCAATTGCCAACTCGTAGCAGAAGTCCCGTCCCGCCGTAGCGACGTGCTTCTTGATAATCGCCGCCTGAGCCTCGTACACTTTTCTCGTCAGCATTGTCTACCCTCTGGTCCAGATGATGCAGAACGTCCAGAACGTGATGAACGTCATTGTCAACCAAGTGTCTCGATCAATCTTCTTCAATTTCTTCAACTCTCAACCCTCTGTGATATCAGTAACTAACAAACCGAACAGCATCGCAATCAACGCCCATATCCACCAAGCCACTTTTGTTCCCTTGTGTTGCCCTTGTGTTGTGTGTTTGTCATGTCTCCCATTATACTATATTTATCGACATAACGTAACCCCAATCTCCATCCTATTTCGATATTTTGCAAAAGTAGTTGTAAGTCGTTGATACCAAAAGGGTTAGAGTCTCCGGCCCCCGCCGCCGGACCCCTCTGCGTCAACCCCTATGTGTCATCTTCTGTAATTGTGTAGATATTTTCGTCTTCGCCTTGCGGCAATATCTGATAAGCTACGCCATGAGTGGACACCGAGATACTAAACAGCCTGCGGCCTTTGCCGTTGAACACGTCAACGGATCTCACGCCGCCCTCGGGGATCTCGTCCATGCGGAAGGAACCTATACCACCCTGCGTATCAGCAACATCCAAACGATCAATCGTCATCCGTCCATCGTCTCCATCTTGAGCCAAACTTCGTCAGCAACGGCGACTGCATCGTCGCTGTTGTCAAGCGTAGCAACCACATCCCACGCACAGTCGTCAGGGCCGTCTGCGACCAACGCCCACACCTCAAAGTCGTCGGTGGTGTGATGGTAGATGACCTCGACGCCATTGTTGCTGTAAACCTTTTCCATCTCTAAGCTCCCTTCACTTTCCAAATCTTCCGTCGTTGTTTGATCTCACCGTTGAAACCAAACCCACCACCGACCAACTGCCGGTAGTCAATCGCCAACCCACACACCCCGCCATCCGCAAGGCCGAGTTGACCATGCAGAATCGTGATGCACTGAGTCGCACGATGAGCCTTCAACGGGACCAACTCGAAATCGTATCGAGTACCCCTATCGAACAGGTCGCCGGTCTTTGGTTTCTTTTGCATGTGTCCATTGTACCAGATTGTGGTGTGGTTGTCAAGCGATGCTCTTGAGGTTGTTCGGGTGAAAGTGCCACGTGGCACCATGCACGGTTCTCACCGTCACGCCCAAGTTGAGAGATGGCCTGTCGTGGTTTCGCACGAACCTAACCTCGCAAGGCACACCCCTGCCAAATCCCTCAATGGGTGTCACCTTGTCGCCTCTGTTCCATTGCTTTGTTTTCATGTCTTCCATTATACTATATATATCGGCATAAATCCACCCCAATCGCCAGTCCTTTTTTTATTTTGTTGCGTTTTGTGTCCTAAGCCCTTACTGTATAAGCGTTTAAAACTTTCCGGCGGCCGCCGCCGGACGCCTCGATGTCAAGCACAGAAGCCAGTCGCCGGGATGTAATTCGGCCCAGCCTCATGTTCGGCAATCCGCTTCTCATTCCGCAGGAACCAAGCAGCGTGTTCTCTGTACTCTTCAGTGAAAGTGATCCCAGCCCGTTGGTTGTCAACCTGCTCACAGCGGAAGCACTGGTTGCCCGCCACAAAGGACGCACAAGTCAGATCGCCACAGGCACAGTTGTCCGGGCTGGTGTTGTTGTTGTTTGTCATGTTCTCAAGCCTCAAATCCAGATTGTCTCACCGGCCAACGTTCTTGCTCCGATAAGAACCTGTTGTGACCAGTTGTAAAGCCGTTGATTCTTGTCGCTGGTGGGGTCGTCGTTGAGCAGTGCGACGTACTTGTCTTTGATTGCTCTCGCCTTGTCAACGTCGGTGATATTGGCTTTCTGTGCCAACTCGACAGCCCGTTGAATCTTTTGGTTTCTAATTCTTGTTGCAGTTGTCCAACTCATGTTTCTCTTTCGTTTGTTCTCTGTTGTATGTTCCCATTATACTATATATATCGGCAAAACACAAGCCCAATCGCCAGTCCTTTTTTTATTTTGTTGCGTTTTTCGCCCTAAGTTGTTGCTACGCCAGCGTTTAAAACTTTCCGTCGCCCGCCGCCGGACGCCCCGCTGTCAACCCTGTTATTCGAAAATCGGCTCTCCCCGAGATGCCCGTTCTGCGTAAATCGGGATCAGTTCAGCCTTGCTCTGCTTGGCTGCTTGGTGATCGCTCACGCCGTTTACGGTCTGACGCCGTTCGTACTCTTGTTCTATGCTTGCCAGACTACGGAACCCCTTGGCTGCTCGATACGACTCGGGCAGCAGAGAGTTGTCAACGTCAATGACCTCAATCAACGCTTCCCTCAACTGACCCACCAACTGGGCGCCAACCGTGTTCTCAAATTTGTAACTCATGACTTTCCTTCTTGTGTGTGTGTTGTGTGTGTATTGTAGCAGATCGGTGTGCCGATGTCAACCCCAAAACTCGCGTGCAACTCGCGTGCTATTGACTTCTATATGACTTCCTAGGAAGAGAGTATGGGTAAGACGTGACGTAAACCCCTATGTAGCAAGGACTTATGTCTCCGGCCCCCGCCGCCGGACGCCCCGGCGTCAACCCCTAATATCCAAGATCGTCGCACTGTCCATGATCCCAGTCGTCCCCGCCCATGTAGTCCTGCCACTCCTCATACTCCGAAGGCTGGCCGTCATCCTCTTCGATGTCGTCGCCGTCATCCGCGTCGTCATCGTACCCGTTGGCCCCATCGTTGTGTTCGGGGTGGCTTTCTTCCGCCAGCCGGATGTGGCGGCTGTTGCGGATGTGATCCGCCTCGGCCTCATCCACGTTGCCCGCACCGCCGAAGTGCGGTTGTGAGAGCAACGCATCCGCGATGGGTGACACCTCGGGGGCGTCCTCGGGCAGGTAGTCGTCCATGAATGGCTTACTTCTCATCTCGTGTCTCCATCTCTCGTGAATGTCAGGGTCGGCCCCGTTGAGTGGGGAGCTTATCACCCGTGCGTCATGCCCCCATTATATTATATATATCGGCATATGTCAACCCCCCTCTTTAATAATTCTGACATTTTATGTGAACGTGGAAGACATGGCGAAGGTAACTCCTTACACAGTAAGCACTTAGGTCATCCGGCGCCTACCCCCGAAACTCGCGTGCAACTCTTTACCATAGGACTCTCTAGGGAGGTACTAGAGCTAGGACTCACTTATGCTTTGTCCTAACCCCTTGCGTATCAACAGGTTACATCTCCGGCACCTGCCGCCGGACGACGCAAGTTCTTATCTCACAACGACTTACAACTACTTTGATAAAATGGAATTCTAAGTGGGTGATTCGGTGGTGTTGGGGTGGACGTAATGCCGATAATATACTATAATGGGGGACATACAACACACAACACACACAAGGGCAACACAATGGGTTTTTCAGGCTACCTCATCCCGCTGATTTTGATCACCATTCTGCTGGGTGACTTCGACGGGTAGGCTTGACGGCCAACTGGCCATCTGGTACAATACACACACACGGGTGACAAGCTCCCCACTCC
>Ga0256382_1000020_pt1 | contig 12218 bp, 10 predicted proteins | sample LS1750viralmetaG_FD_189072 | JGI IMG/M metagenome (GOLD analysis project Ga0256382, IMG submission 189072) | Seawater viral communities from deep brine pools at the bottom of the Mediterranean Sea - LS1 750m | ecosystem: Environmental > Aquatic > Marine > Mesopelagic | place: Mediterranean Sea...
ATTGAGTTTGAGAAAGAATGGTTACACACATTTGAAAATAGTGTGGATGAATCAAAAAAGAATTATACATTGAAGCCAAATAAAAAAACAAGTGTTAAGTCTAAGGCCTTAAATACAATAAAGAGTGAAGGACTTAAAAATTTATTTGATAAATTATGATAACAGCAATAATAATACTATCAATAATAGTCGTGGTCCTAGGATTTACGACTATTAATCTATTACGTAAAAATGAAAAACAAGAAGATATTCTTTTAGGATATCTTAAATATTTAGATAATATATCTAGAGTAATCGAGGTTTCGGATGAAAAAGTTAAAAAAGTAGACATTAAGGGTTCATTTGAAGGTGACGATGAAATAGGATTTTTCTTCAAAACAATTAAACAAATACAAGATATTCTTAATGATTTTAATGTAAAAAAAATCTAAGAATAAATGGACCATATAATTGAGAAAAATAAAAGAGAGAGAAAGGGGAGGGTATATTTTTCTAAAGAAACAGAAGCAAATATAGTTAAATACAATAGTTTAGATCCTGTTAAAGATTCAGATATAAGAAGTGAAATATATCAAGATCATATTCATTACCCTTTTTATAAACTTACTCAAAATATAATTCATACGTTTAAATTTTATTATACTGAGGTAGAAAATTTAGAGCATTTACAACATGAGTTAATGGTATTTTTATTATCAAAAATTCATTTATTCAAACCAGAAAAAGGAGCTAAAGCTTATTCTTATTTTGGTACTATAGTTAAAAGATGGTTAATAGTATATAATACTAAAAACTATGGTAAAAAAATTAAAAATATTCAAATTACTGATTTAGCAAATTATTCTAATTTAGATTCAAGCGAACCAGGATTTATATCATCTCAAAAAATGGATGATAATCTAGATAAAGTAACACAAGGTGAATTTGAAGGAGATGAGTTATCAAATAAAGGGTATAAATATGAAGACAAATTATCAATTTTTATAGATCAGTTTGTTGAGGAATGTACAGAAAGGATATTTGAAATATTTCCTAAAGGAAATGATGCTAAAATAGCAGATGCTATACTTGAATTATTTAGAAAAAGAGATGCAATTGATGTATTTAATAAAAAAGCACTTTATATCTATATTAGAGAAATGATTGATGTTAAAACTCCAAAAATTACTAAAATTGCTAATGTTTTATATGGGATTTTTAAGAAAAAATATTTATTTTACTTAGATCAAGGATATTATCCTACCTCAAAGGTTTAGTTTTTTTATATTTATAACCAAAAATTATGAGCCAACTAGATTCAATCGTATTTGGGGACAAGAAATTTTCGGATATTTTAGAAGAAATTTACCTTAACCAAAAGAAAAAATCAGAACAAGTAACAGCTTTAATTTCTGAATTAAAACCCTTAGTGCAAGAAATAGGAGATGCTACCCTTATAGTACCTTTAATTAAGGAATATATGGAGATAGGGGTTAAAAATGATGATGCTTTAATTAAAATGGCTACTATTATCCAAAGAGTAGTTAATAATAATTCAGGTGAAGATGCATTAGGAATTACTGAAGCAGAAAAAGAAGAATTACTAGCTGAGATGGAAAAAATACAAATTAAGAAAGAAGATTAATGCCAATATTTCCAGTTTTTAGAGCATTAGGAAGAGCAGGTAAAAAACTTGCAAATATTAACCCTCCAATAATATCGGCTAGGGTTAAAAAGACTATTCTTGAAGGTGAAACAAATCCTAAGGTATGGAAAAAATATGGAGAGTATCAATGTATAGGAGGTATATTTTGGACTCAAGTAAATTTACCTAATACAGAACCTAATTTTGAATCATATCAATTTGCCCTTCCTTTATTTCCTAATCTATCACAAGTACCATTAGAAAATGAAATAGTATATGTAATACAATTACCTAGCAATAATGTACAAGCAAGTACAGATAGTGTTCAATATTATTATTTTCAATCTGTTAATATATGGGGTAGTGTTCATCATAATGCAATCCCAGATTCTGTAGCAGCTTCTCTTAATGGAGATACAGATGCTCAAACAAGAGATTATCAACAAATTGAAGGAGGTACTGTAAGAAGAGTTAAAGATGGTAGTACTGAAATTGATTTAGGAGATACTTTTAGTGAAAGATTAGATGTAAGAAATCTTCAACCCTATGAGGGGGATATTATATATGAAGGTAGATGGGGTCAATCAATTAGATTTGGATCTACAGTATCTGGTAGTGTAATACCTAATCCATGGTCTGATAATGGAGAAAATGGAGATCCTTTGACTATAATAAGAAATGGTCAGCATGAAGAAGATACTGATCCTTGGGTACCACAAGTAGAAGATATAAATACAGATGCTTCTAGCATTTATTTAACATCTAATCAATTAATTCCAATTAATGCTTCTTCTACAAGTTATTTATCTTATTTTTCTCCACCTACACCTACTAATGAGTATGTAGAAGAACAAATAATATTAAATTCAGGGAGATTATTATTAAATTCAAAATCAGATTCAATTTTATTAAGTTCATTTAATACTATAAATTTAAATTCAGTTAATAGTGTTAATATTGATTCTAAAACTACGATTATAAAATCAAATAAAATTAATTTAGGTGATAAAAATGCAACTGAACCTGTAATTTTAGGTAATAAGTTTTTAGATGATTTCGAAGAATTAGTTAAAAATTTAAACTCATTAGCAACAGCTTTACAACAACCTATAGGAGGACCTGGTTTAGCTTCTCCACCTGTTATAGCAATAGTAACCCCAGCAGTTCAAGTAGCTCAATCAGCTGGTAAAATGTTAAGTAAGATTAAACAATATAAATCAACAGTAACAAATAGTAAGTAATGGGGTTAGATAAAGTCATAATAAGAAGTTTAGGAAAAGTTGCTAAAGATACTGGTAAACTTAATGCTGCTCTTGATGGTATTAAAGATAAAATAAAAGATAGAGGGTTAGAATTAATCCAAGAAGCAGGAATTGACACTACACTATTACCAGTAGATATGTCTCAATATTTAAATGGAGAATCCCCAATAAACCCATCCCCAGATGCACTTACAAACCCAGATATAGTTTGTAGTATGCCTGTTTTAACAGACCAACAAAATGAAAATACTACTAGATTAATAAATCAGTCAATAGTCGAAATAGAAGAAATTTATATTACTACAAATAGAGTTAAAGAAGATTTAAACTCAATAAAAAAACCAGTTAATACCCTTAATGGTACAATATCCCCAACAGAAGCTGTAGTTGATACTGTAGATAGTAGTATAAAAGCAATAAAAGCAATACCAATCCCAGTAGCATTTGGTATGCCTGCTATTTCATTACCAGTAAATGTTTTAACCATATTTTCATCTACTTTAGATAGTTTAGATAAATTAGTAAGTGTAGCTAAAGGAAATTTAGGAGTACTACCAGCTACATTAGAAAGTATGACTGAACAAATAAATGAAGTTATTAATAATCTTAATAGAATAGAACAAGTTATAGATCCATTTTTACAAACATTAGTACTTGTAAGATCTGTAGTAGAATTAAGACCTAACTGTCCTGATGTAACCGCAGAAGATATTGCAGTTGTAAGAGCAAATTTACTTAATTTAATACAAGGTAATTTAGCAGTGGCAGATGAATTTAATAATCCATTTGCTGTATCAGATGAAAATTTAGAAGCAGACTTAGCTGAAAATGCTGATCCTGGTTTAGTATATAAAAATTTTAAATTTGTATTAGAATATGATCCAAATAATGAATTTTTCTTTCCATCAAGAAGAATAAAATGTACTAGAACAAACTCAACAGGTTTTGTTGATGGTAGACCAGGGGGAGGAACTATTATTATATATAATATAAACCCTCAAACAAACCCATATTTAGAAGAAGGTGCTTACTCATATAGTGGAAATTTAAGGGTATTAATAGAAGAAGCAAAATTTGCAGTTGATACTTATACCGGCGATATTACACTTTGGAGTGCCCCACAAGTAAGAGAACAAGTAGCTGTTTCATCAAGTGTATTTATTGATACAGATGATGAAGCTTATCTTCAAGCATATGAAGAAGCAACAGGGTTTTTACCTTCATTACCATCTGAACCTCTACCAGCTTATATAAGATATGGAGGCTCATTAGTAAATTTAAATAGTTCACCTACAGATATTGAATATGGGATAGATAGATTATATACTGGATTTACATCCCCAGATGTTACATCTTATATTCAATCAGGAACTATTCAAGTTAATAAACCTATAAAAATAAGATTAAAAACATTTGGGGGAACAGGAAATTCATCTGATGGTTATACAACAGGTTTTACAGAAGCTTTATTAACTATAAAAAGATCATTTAGTATACAAGATAATATAGATCCTTTTACAGGCAGAGTAGCAGGATACAATCAAGATGCTATTGATGATTTTATAACAGCAAATGGTGGAGAAGCTATTACTATTTTAGATAGTATATATGAAACATATAATGAGATAACTCCTGAATTAGATGGTATAGTATTTAGTTTTGAAGAAAACGGAATTAGTGATGATTTTGATGGTACCTATGATGGTAATACTTTTTATCAAAGATTAAAGTTAGTAAAACAACTTTTAAAAGAAGCAATGGATTTATCTAATTATGAAAATTATATTCAGATAAGTAATTTAAAAAATAATCCTTCATTTGTAGAATTAGTTGAAAGATTATATGCTAAAACAAAACCAATACTTTTTAATGATAAAGTAAAGTTTTTATCACAAAGATTATTTGGTGGTGATGATTATAGTAATAAAAACCGTACAAGTATATATTTAGGACAACTTAGAAGCAATCAAAATGTAACTGGAAATAATAATTGGTATATGTCTGCTAGAGCAAATTCTGTAGGAGAAGATATTAATAGTGGAGAAGATTTTGTAGCTAAAGCAGCTACACTTGGTATGACATTTGAAGCGTTTAAAAAATTTAAAAATATATATGAAGGTTTATATGGTAATAGAGCAGATTATAATAATGGAGCTTGGGTAGGAGCAGCGTCCACCTTACCAATAATCCCTTCAACTGTAGGAGATGAAAATGATGATATTGAAATATCTTTACAAGCAACACAATTAGCAGGACGTAATGAAACTATAAATGAACAAGTAGGTACTTTAGAATTATTAGGAACCTATACGTATGATTTAGAAATAATTGATAGTTTACCTGCAGTTGGCGGTCCAGATACTGACTATCCAACTAATTTTACACAACTTTTTATAGAAGTAATATAAAAATAATTTAATTTAATATTTATAAATAAAATGAAGTTACAAGCACTCAAAAAAATAGTAAAAGAAGCAGTTAAAGAAGCAATTCAAGAAGAATTAAAAGAAATTCTTTTAGAAGCAGTTCGCGCTCCTAAAATAACTAACACAGCTACACCTTCACCAGTTATGGAACAAGCAACTGTAAAAAAACCTTTAACACCAACAATGACTGCTGAAGCTAAAAGAGCAGCATATAAAAATGTTTTAGGAGATACAGCAGCTACTTTTACAAGTAATAACGCTCAAACATTTGTACCTCAAGCAGGTATGGATGTAGCAAATGGTACTTTACCAGCAGGTGAAGTTGATTTAAGTCAAATAGCAGGATTAATGAGTAAATAAAAATGGCAAGAATAATACAGAGTAAATTTCCTATAGATCTTACCCCTAGTGTAGCAGTAGGGTATGGTTTTCCTTTAGATGGAAAAGCTGTTTTTATTCCTACATTTACAACAAGAGATCAATTAAAAGCTAATTTAATTAATTACTTATTAACTAATAAAGGAGAAAGAGTATTTAGACCAGATTTTGGAGGGGATTTAAGAAATTTATTATTTGAAGCAGTATTAGATTCAACAACAGATGCATTACAAATAAGAATACAAAATGATATAAATTTATTTTTTCCAGAAGTAGTAGTGAAACAAATTGAATTTTTAAATGAACCAGATAATAATCAAATTACTTTTAATCTAACATACCAAATTGAAAATTTTGGTACTGAAGATGAAATAACCATAGAATTAGAATAATGGCTAAATTAGATAGAGACATAAGATATACAGATAGAGATTTTAATACTATTAGAGATCAACTAATACAGTATTCAAAAACTTATTTTCCAAACACATATAATGATTTTACTGAAACTTCTACTGGTATGCTATTTATTGAAATGGCTTCTTATGTAGGAGATGTTTTATCTTTTTATTTAGATAATCAAATTCAAGAAACATTTATACAAAAAGCAAGACAAAATCAAAATTTATATGCATTAGCTTATTCATTAGGTTATGTACCTAAAGTAACAACAGTTGCTACTACTTTTGTTGATTATTATCAACAAGTACCCGCAGTATTAAGCGCTAGTGTTTATGTTCCTGATTATAATTATTCTTTATTAGTACCTGAAAATAATTCTATAACAGCTAATAATCAAACATCAACTAAATTTTTAACAAAAGATGTAATCGATTTTTCTGCATCAAGTTCTTTAGACCCAACTACAGTATCAGTATACCAAATATCAGCAGGTAATCCATCATATTATCTATTAAAGAAAACAAGAAAAGCTACATCAGCAGAAATAATAACTACATCATTTACTTTTACAAATGCTGTAAAATTTGATAGTGTTAATATAAATGATGCTAATATTATTGGAATATTAGATGTATTTGATTCTAATGGAAACCAATGGTATGAAGTACCTAATTTAGCTCAAGAAAATGTATACAATTCTATAAGAAATACTAATACTAATGATCCTAATTTTATAGATGACCCAGAAGTTCCGTATTTATTAGAATTAAAAACAGTACAAAGAAGATTTGCTGCTCGTTTTATAGATTCTGGTTCATTACAAATGCAATTTGGAGCTGGTAGCACAAGATCTACAACTGAAGAAATAATACCTAATCCTGATAATGTAGGTTTAGGTTTACCTTTTGAACAAAATAAATTAACAACAGCATTTTCCCCTACAAATTTTGTATTTACTAATACTTATGGTATTGCTCCTTATAATACTACTTTAACTGTAAGATATTTAAAAGGAGGAGGAGCATCAGCTAATGTAGCTGCAGGAACATTAACTGGGGTAGATAAAACTAATATAACATTTGTTAATCAACCTATTATTACAACTCCAGCAGTTACTCAAACTTTAGCAAATCAAATATTTAATTCATTAACTACAAATAACCCTTTAGCAGCTGATGGAGGTATGGATGGAGATACTGTTGAAGAAATAAGACAAAATGCTTTAGGTAATTTTCAAAACCAATTAAGGGTAGTAACAACTCAAGATTATTTAGTTAGAGCATTATCTATGCCTTCTAATTTAGGAGTTATAGCTAAAGCACATGCACAACCTCAAAAAATAGGAGATTATTCATCAGGTGAGTTACCATCAGTATTAGATTTGTATATACTATCTTATGATGCTAATAGAAATTTAAGAATAGCTTCTAACACATTAAAAAGAAACTTACAGACGTATTTGTCTGAATATAGAATGATTAATGATTCTATTAATATAAAAAATGCTTATATTGTTAATGTTCAAATTAATTTTGAAATAGTAGTTAATCCTAATTATAATAATAGTGAAGTAATAACAAATTGTATAACTTCATTACAAAATTATTTTAAAATAGATAAATGGCAAATTAATGAACCTATTATAATTAAAAATATTAATTTATTATTAAGTAAAGTAGAAGGAGTACAAATTGTAAAAAAAGTAATTATTAATAACTTAACAGGAGAAAGTTTAGGATATAGTAATTTTTCATATGATGTAATAGCAGCAAATATAGATGATGTAATATATCCATCAATAGATCCAATGATATTTGAAGTAAAATACCCAGATCAAGATATAATAGGTAAAGTAGTACCAATATAATAATTTAAAAAATGGCAAATAGAAAAATATTCCCTACAAAAGATGCAACAATGTATACTTTTTCTCAAAGTAGAAATACTGGGTTAGATGAAATATTGGAAGCTACTACTGTTATAACAGATGATTCTCCTCAAGTAAGTAGATATTTACTTAAATTTTCTCAGGATGAAATTAATTCTTGGGTTACTTCTAGTGTATCAGGTTCAGTTACAGGCACAACAGCTGGTGTTATGGTACTTAATGATCCAAATTTAATAAGACCAGAATCATATCAAAATTTCGAAACTAAAGGATTATCATATCCAACAAGTTCAAGAAATAAATTTGATGCTATAGTAGAGCCATTATACTCAGGTAGTCAAAATCCAAATGAACCTATATATGCAGGTGGAAGTGGAACAGGTTTACAACTTTATTTATCAACAGGAGCAGCATACTTTAAACCAGGTGTTAGTTTAAGTGCATCAATAGCAACAAGTAATGCAGGTGGTCAACCAGCGGATAATGGTTGTAGAATGACAGCTCCAGACGGTAATTATGGTCCATTTGCATTTAATAGAGGTGCAACAGGTAATTTAGAAGCAGATACACAAGGTGCAACTGTAACACTTGTAGTTAAAAATAACAGATTTGAAGATGCTTTTGTAGGTACAACAGCATTAACTTCAGGTGCTTCATTATTTGGTTCAGATGCTGAAACAGGTGCTACTCCTTCTTATGGAGACTCTAATGCAGCAACAATGGCTGTTTTAGCTGCGGATTTAATAGCTGCAGGAATACAACTCGAATCAGGTGGATTAGTTGCAGGTCAAAATGTTTTAGCACAAACAGGAGGAGCAGCAAAAACAGCAATAGGTAACGTAACAGGACCTTTTGAAATTGATTTAAGTGGAGCAGGTGTTACTGTAACAGGTGGAACACAACAAACAGGTAATGGTGGGGCTTTAACATTAACTGGTGATGGAGCCGGTAATGTATCAGCAGCTACAATTCCTAGTCTTGGTCAGGGTCAACAGTATGTAGTTGATAATATAATAACAATACCACAAGCTAATTTAATAGCAGCTGGTTTTACAGGTACTGTAGGTGTATTAACACTTACTTTAGGAGCAAGTAATATAACTGCTGATGTAGCAAATAATGATGTTTCGTTTAATAATGGGTTTGGTAGTTTAGATGATGATTGGGGTGTATTTCCAATTACTTCATTAATAGCAGGTTATGATCCTAAATTATCTAGAGGTAAAGGATATAAATTTTCAGATAGATTATATATTCCTTCACAGTCATTCCATGGTTCAGATGATTATTATTTCGAATTAGATAAAGTAAATTCAGGAGCTAGTCCTAACACACAAAATTTTGAACCAGTTGAACATCAAACTACACTAGATAATTATGCAGCTGTAGTTACTGGTTTAGGTATGGATCAAACATTAAAAATATACCCAGTTTCTGGAAGTTGGAATATGGGAACAGGTAGATTAGCTGATGATCCTATAATATCAAATGGAGTAAGTTGGAAATTTAGAAACTTTTCAGGTTCAGTAGCTGATGGAGCTTTAAATTGGGCAGAATCAGGACCTATGACCACTGCAGCTGACCAACAAATAATATCTACAACAGTAGGTACTATTAATGCTTCATTAACTAATATAGCTGGAAATGGAAGTAAAGGAGGAACAGGAGCACAGTTTACAATTACAACAACAGGAGGTTCATTTACAATTACAACAGTAACTTGTACCACAGCTGGAACAGGATATATACCAGGAGATACAATAACTATCCCAGCAGCTACTTTAACAGGTGGAGCAATAGGAACAGTTACAACTGACTTAACATTTAAAGTTACTACAGTTGATAATTTTGGAGCTTTTTCAGAAGCATCTTATTCAGGATCAGATACAGCTGGAGGAGGAAATTGGTATACAGGATCAACTGCAGGATTAGATGTAATACAAGAAAGAGTATTTTCTTATGGTTCTGGAATTGATTTAGATGTAGACGTAACTGACACTGTAAAAACATGGTATACTTACTCATTAGCATCTAGTACAAAAGGATTTCCAAATGATGGGTTTTTAGTTAAACAATCAAGTTCAAGAGAATTTGTTGACAATAGAAACTTTCAATCCACATTTAGATATTTTTCAATAGATACAAATACAATATACCCGCCAGCATTAAATTTAAAATGGAATGATTATTGTTTTTCTACAGGATCAACTAACCAGTCTGTACTAAATACACAAGAATCATTTGTTAACATTTATAATAATGCAGGAACATATTATTCTGAAAGTGTTGCTAGAATGAGAATAGCAGCAATACCAAAATACCCAGATATAGTTTTCCAAACAGCTTCGTTATATACTAATAACCATTACTTACCATATACATCTTCATTTTATGCAATTAAAGATACAGATACAAATATGTACGTGGTTCCTTTTAGTGATCCTTATACTAAAATAAGTGCAGATGATATATCAAGTTATTTTGATGTATATATGGCTGGATTGGAACCTGAAAGAAATTATACTATACTAATTAAGTCCACTGTAGGTGGAACAGTAAAAGTATTTGATGAAGATATAATGTTTAAAGTAATTAATGGATAATGACTTACGGAAGCAACAAACAAAATAAAGCTCAAGAATCACCTTTAATGCCTAAACCAGGTAAGGCTCTTCCTGAGTCACCAGCTAGATTCGCTGCCCCTCCTTTACTCCCAGGTAAGGAAATAGATTTAAAAAGAGAAGCTTTTAATAGAAAACAATTTAATGATACTATTAATACCCAATTTACAGAATTAGGAATAGGAAACCAACCAGATCCAGCTAATTTTGATCCAAGTTTGGCTACTGTGGGAGACTTTTTTACCATATATCAATCATTATTTTTTCAAATACCAAAAGAAGGTGATGTAAATTCACATTTATTTTTAATTAAAGAAAGTACTGAATATTTAAATTATATAGCTCAACAAGAAGAAATAGAGGCTTTATTAGCTGAAATAGCAGAATTAAGAACACAAAATTTAGAATTAGTTGCAGATTTACAAACAGTTACAGATTCACTAACTGAAGCAATAGCTAATATAGAAACACAATAATGGCAGATAATATAACATATTCTTCATCTATTGAAATAGTAGACCCAGGAACAATTTTTACTGATGGTTATGAATTAACTAATCAAACTGTTATTGAAAAAATTGAATCTGAAGGATATTTTATTCCTGAAGTTAATACAATGGAATTTTATATTTACGATGCTAATAAGACTCTTATTCATTCTGATTATAATTTTCAAAATTATTATGTTGAGCAAAATACAAAGCCTTCATCTTCATTTAATATTAAAACACAACAAACAGAAATAAGTACTAATGAAGTTAATTTAGATCCTGAAAGTGATATAGCAAATCAAGGATTTACTAATGGAAGACTTTATGGAGTATATAATTTTGTTAATTTAGAATTAGCATCCTCTCCAGAAAAGCCTTACTATCTAGCTGAAATATCATCAGATAGAACAGAAATAAGACTTAAATCTAATGTTATTACTACAAGACAAATGAAATCATCATTTGTAAGTTTAAATCGAAAATTTAATGATTCTAACTTCTTTGATGAACTTTATATTTCATTTGGTAATAATGATTATCATATAGGAGTAAATATAAAATATGATGATATTGTAGGTGAATCTAATACATTAGATAGTGATAAAGTTAAATCATCAAATAGTGTTGGTCAATCTTCTATATTGATTAAATTATATGATGCATTACCTCCTCAATTTGATTTATTAGATGAATTATATGTTTGTACTAAAACAGCAGAAACACAAGCTTATTTAGTAAATTTTGTTAATGATTATCTTAATACAAGCTTTGATAATATTATATCTTTACAAGGTCCTAATTCAAATTTAAAAATAAATGAATTTGTAAATAATTCATCAGTTCAAAAAAATAAAAAAGAATTACTAGGAACTAAATCTACAGGATCCAAAGACCAACTTTTATATAAATTAAACCAAACTGGGGTACAATTAGCAGTAAGTTATACAACATCATCTTTTAATGATTTTGTTAATTTTTCCTCTGCAAAATCTCAAGTAAGTAATTTTGTTGAAAAAGTAGCAAGAATACAATCATATGAAGGAGATATAGATCTTATATCTAGAACTACATCATCTAATACTGGAGTAACTCAGATATCAGAAAGTATAGCTAGTTTATATACTAA
>Ga0256382_1000021_pt1 | contig 12144 bp, 6 predicted proteins | sample LS1750viralmetaG_FD_189072 | JGI IMG/M metagenome (GOLD analysis project Ga0256382, IMG submission 189072) | Seawater viral communities from deep brine pools at the bottom of the Mediterranean Sea - LS1 750m | ecosystem: Environmental > Aquatic > Marine > Mesopelagic | place: Mediterranean Sea...
TTCTAAAGATGATAATATACTATTAAGTTCATTTGATACAATAAATTTAAATTCTATAAATAGTGTAAATATAGATACTCCAAAAACTATTGTTCAATCAAGAGAAATATATTTAGGTGATAAGTATGCAACTGAACCTGTAATATTAGGAGATAAATTTTTAGATGATTTTAAGGGTTTATGTAGTAATATAGTTCAATTATGTACTGCTTTATCTGTACCAATAGCTGAATATCCTCCTACAAAAGCCGTTGCTCCTTTACCTATAAAAGCATCTACGCTTAGAAATCAAGCTCAAAGAATGATAAGTAATATTGATAGATATAAATCAAAAGTAAGTAAAAGTAAATAATGGGGTTAGCTAAACAAATAACAAAATCTTTTGTAAAAATGGTTAAGGATTCTGGTAGAATACAGAAATCAGTAGATCAGATGAAAGATAAAGTTTTAAGTCAAGGGATAAATGTTTTAAAAGAAGCAGGTATTGATCCTGCATCTTTACCATTTGATCCAGTAGCATTATTAAGTGGAGATATTCCAGACCCCCAATCTATATTAACCCCAGAAAATGTATGTAGTGTTCCTCCTTTAAATAACAATCAAAAAAATAAAGCTAATATTGCTATTGAAAAAAATCAAAATGCTTTAGGAGGAATAATAGAAAATACTAATAAATTAAAATCAGCTTTAGTTGATATTCAAGGACCTATATCAAGCATTCAAACAACAGGAGAAAATGTAGAAGGTTTAGTAACGTCTTTAGATAATAGTATTAAAGTAATTAAAGCAATCCCAATACCAGTAGCTTTTGGGGCACCTGCAGTATCATTACCTGTAAAAGTATTAACTATATTATCTAGTATAATACTTCTTTTAGATAAAAAATTAGTTATAGCTAAAGGAACTGTTGGTTTAATAGGCCCACAATTAAAACAAGTATCAGGAGTGTTAAATACAACAATATCATCTGTAAATAAAATATCTAGCAGTCTTGAACCAGCTTTAGTACTTAATTCATTTGTTAAATCAGTAGTAGATTTAGGAGATTCTTGTCCTATTGTTACTCAAGAAGAAATAGATCAAGTAAACAATAGCACAAATCAAAGTTTACAAGATGCTTTAAACTCATCAGGGGATAATGTATCATTATTAGAAAATCAGTTAACAGAAGAAGAATTAATAGCTTCTTTTCCATTTGAATATAAAGGATTTCTTTTAGAATTAGTAAATAATCCTAACAATGATTTTCCATTTTCTTCAAGAAAAATAAGAGGTACAAGAGATTTTACAGGTCAAACAGAAACAAAAAATACAATTTTTGTTCGTACAAAATTTAATACTCCTTTAGGAGAAGTAATCTTATATAATGATCCTGGTGGTCAAGCAAGATATTCATATTCTACATCTGTTGCTGTGTTAGTAAAAGAAATGAAATTTAAATTAGATAATTATCTAAATGGAGTTAATGAATTAGCACTACCAGCTATAACTGAAGCAGGGGGAGGAAGAGTAGGAAGAAATACTACACCTCCTAATCCTAACCCACAAGTTTTCACCCCACCATCAACTCCAATTGGTGGTAGTGATGACCCACCAAGTCCAACAGGAAGTGTGACTCCAGCTCCAACACCAGCATATATATTTCCAAATGCTAATGATAGAAACCAAGTTAGTCCAACAAAATTAGTAGTATCTGGTTCATTTACTGCTATTAGACCTATTAAAGTTAAAATGACTACATTTGGGGGTACATTTCCTTTAGATGGAGAATCAAGAGCATTTTTAAGAATATATAAACAAGGTATCCCAGGCTATAGTTTTATGATGGAAGATCAATATGCAGAAATGCAACAAACTATAACAACTAAAGATAACCCAGCAGGATATTATTATGATGACATTAATGCTCCTGAATATTGGCCAATAAACCCAGGATATGCTAATGGTAGTGTAGCTAGTAATCTAGGAATTTTTAGTTATGTATTAACTTTAAATGATTATACTGGTAATGCTGATGGGTCAAGTGGAAACTTTGCAAAATTTGAAATAGAAGCACAATAAAAACTTAATAATTTAATATTTATAAATAAAATGAAGACATCAGCACTAAAAACAATAATTAAAGAAGCCGTTAAAGAGGCTATTCAAGAAGAATTGAAGGAAATTTTGTTGGAAGCTGTTAAAACTCCAAAAGTTATAACTCAACCAACATATACACCTCCAATAGTAGAAAGTAATACACCAAAAGCTCCACAAACACCTACAATGACTGCAGATGCTAAAAGAGAAGCATACAAAAACATATTAGGTGATACAGCAGCTAGTTTTACAAGTAACAATGCTCAAACATTTAGACCACAAGCTGGTATGGATGTAGCTAATGGTACTTTACCTCCTGGAGAAGTTGATATGAGTCAAATAGCAGGGTTAATGAGTAGTAAATAAAATAATGGCAAGAATAATAGCAAGTAAAAATCCAATAGATCTTCAACCTAGTAGAGCGGTTGGGTTTGGTTTTCCTTTAGATGGAGATGCTGTTTTTATACCTACTTATACAACAAGAGCACAAACAAAAGCAAATATGTTAAATTATTTGTTAACTAATAGGGGAGAAAGAGTATTTAGACCTAATTTTGGGTCTAATTTAAGATCTTTATTATTTGAAAATATAGTAGATGCTGAATTACAAGATTTACAATCTATAATTCAAGAAGATATTGGAAGATTTTTTCCTAATGTTACTGTAAAAGAAATAGAATTTAATAATGATCCTGATAGAAATGAAATTAATTTTACTCTTATATATGAAATTATAAATTTAGGAGTAGAGGATAACTTAGAAATAGTAATACAATAATGGCTAAATTAGAAAGAGATATAAGGTATATTGATAGAGATTTTAATTCTTTAAGAAGTTCTCTAATACAATATTCTAAAACATATTTTCCAAATACATTTAATGATTTTACAGATACTTCTACAGGTATGTTATTTATGGAAATGGCAGCTTATGTAGGTGATGTTTTATCTTTTTATTTAGATAATCAAATTCAAGAAACATTTATACAAAAAGCAAGACAAACTACAAATTTGTATGCTTTAGCTTATTCATTAGGTTATGTACCTAAAATAACAACTGCAGCAACATCTACAATAAGTTTTTACCAACAAGTACCAGCTATATTAAGTGGAAGTGTTTATGTACCTGATTTTAATTATTCTTTAATTATACCTGAGAATACACAAGTGACTTCAAATACTAATTCTCTTCAAAAATTCTTAATAGAAGATGCTATTGATTTTTCTGCTTCAAGTTCATTAGATCCAACAACAGTTTCTGTTTACCAAATATCAGGTGTTAATCCAACATACTTTTTATTAAAAAAAGATAGAAAAGCTATATCGGCTACTGTTAATACAGAACAATTTACTTTTACTAATGCTATAAAATTTGATACAAGAACTATTAGAGCAGCTAATATAATAGGTGTTTTAGATTGTGTAGATACAAATGGAAATGAATGGTATGAAGTACCTAATTTAGCTCAAGAAAATGTATTTAATTCAATTAGAAATACAAATACAAATGATCCAAATTATAGTTTAGACACAGAAGTACCTTATATATTAGAATTAAAAACAGTACAAAGAAGATTTGCTACTCGTTTTATGGATTCAGGATCATTACAATTACAATTTGGAGCAGGCAGTACTCAATCAACAACAGAAGAAATTATACCTAATCCTGATAATGTAGGTTTAGGTTTACCATTTGAAAAAACTAAACTAACAACAGCTTTTTCACCTGTAAATTTTGTATTTACTAATACTTATGGAATTGCACCTTATAATACAACTTTAACAGTAAGATATCTAACAGGAGGAGGAGCTGCTGCTAATGTAGAAGCAGGATCATTAACACAAGTTGATGATTCAAATATTGTATTTATTAATCCTAATTTACCCAATGCTACTTTAGCAAATCAAATATTTGATTCTGTAGCAGCTAATAATGAATTAGCAGCTGATGGAGGGATGGATGGAGATACTATAGAAGAAATTAGACAAAATTCTTTAGGTAACTTTCAAAATCAATTAAGAACAGTAACAACACAAGATTATTTAGTTAGAGCATTATCTATGCCTGCTAATTTAGGTGTTATAGCTAAAGCGCATGCAGAACCTCAAAAAATAGGTGATTACCAAGCAGGAGAATTACCAACAGTATTAGATTTATATATTTTATCTTACGATATAAATAAAAAATTAAGAACAGCATCCGCATTATTAAAAAGAAATTTACAAACATATTTATCTGAGTATAGAATGATTAATGATTCTATTAATATAAAAGATGCTTATATAATTAATATAGGAGTTAATTTTGATATTATAGTTGCTCCTAATTTTAATAATAGTGAAACAATTACAAAATGTATAGATTCATTAACAAATTATTTCTCAATAGATAAATGGCAAATAAATGAACCTATTTTAATGAAAGATTTATTTATATTATTAGATAAAGTACAAGGTGTACAAACAGTTCAGGATGTACAAGTTGTTAATTTAACAGGAACAAGTTTAGGGTATAGTGATTTTGCATATGATGTTAATGGAGCTATGATTGATAATGTAATTTATCCATCAATAGATCCTATGGTATTTGAAGTTAAAAATCCAAATCAAGATATTAAAGGTAGAGTAGTACCATTATAATAAAAAATAATTATGGCAATATATAAAATTTTTCCTTCAAAAGATGCTTCACTTTATACTATATCCCAAAGTATGAATACTGGGTTGGATGAGATATTAGAAGCTTCTACTGCTATAGAATCTAGTCAACCTCAAGTTAGTAGATATTTACTTGAATTTTCTCAAACAGAAATAAATAATTTTGTTGAAAAACATATATCAGGATCAGGTGTTACTAGATTAATAATTAATGATACAGGTGTAGGTACAGGTGGAGAATTTTTATATGATCAAGATATGTTAGCGGGACCTACTTACCCAACATCATCAAATAGTATTTCAGGTCAGACACTTGCTGTAAATAATAATTTAGAATTTTCAATTGTTCCATCATCTTCATTTGGTGATGGTTATGGACAAAGATTTCTTGTAGGATTAAATAGTGGTTACTTTATACCAGGAGTTGATATAGTAGATGATGCTGTAGTAAGTGGTTCAATACCAACAGGATTTGCAGCAGCAGATGGTACTTATGGTCCCTTTATTTTATCTCATGTAGATGGAAATCTTGATCTTAATAGAACAACATCATCTTTAAGCTCATCAGTAAATTTAACAATTGAAAATAATACATTAGTATCAGCAGTTATACAAAATAATGGTTCAGCTTCATATGTAGCAGCAGAATATTATCCAGTAGCAAGAGGTCCTTTGAACGATGGTGGGATGGGTGATTTATATATCTCAGAAGCTACAATGGATGCAGCTTACCCAGGTGTATTTACTTTTTCAGGACCAACAGATTACAGACATTTTTATTTTAATATTAATAAAATACACACAGTAACAGTACCAAGTTTTATTAGAACTTTAGATTCACAAGGATTTAAATATAAAGCAGGAGATAAATTAGTATTTCCTTCACAATCATTTAATCCATACCCAATGTCAGATGATGTTTCAATAACGTTATCTGCACCTACAGTATCGGGATCAAATTGGGAAGATGTACCAGCACAATATGAATTGTTAAACTCAGCAGCTGTTGTTACAGGAGTACAAATGGATCAAACATTAAAAGTATATGCTGTGTCTGGTAGTTGGAATATGGGAACAGGAAAATATGCAAATAACCCAGTTACAACTAATGGGTGTAGTTGGATATTTAGAAATTATTCAGGTTCAACTGGTGATGGAGCTACAACATGGCAAACTACAGGAACATTTGGAAATTATGCTACAGCTTCTTTTTCATCATCAAATGATGCTGGTGGAGGAAATTGGTATACAGGATCGGCTTTAGGTTTAGATATTGTTAAAGAACAAGTGTTTTCATATGGTAATACAATTGATTTAAAAGTAGATGTAACTAATTATATAAAAACATGGTATACAGCATCATTAGTAGATGCAGCTAAAGGTTTTCCTAATAATGGATTCTTAGTTAAGCAATCAAGTTCTAAAGAGTTTATAAATAATCTAAATACAACAGCTACATTTAGATATTTTTCAGTAGACACAAACACAATCTATCCCCCATTATTAAATATGAAATGGGAAGATTATTACTTTACAACAGGATCTTCAAATAATAAAATATTAGGTACACAAGAATCATTTATGTCAATTTATAATAATGATGGTACTTATTATTCTGGAAGTGTAGCTAGAATGAGAATAGCAGCTATACCAAAATACCCAGATATAGTATTTCAAACAGCTTCTTTGTATACAACAAATTTCTATTTACCAGAAAATTCATCATCATATGCTATTAAAGATACAGATACAAATGAATTTGTAATAGATTTTGATGACAAGTATACAAATATTAGTGCTGATGCTACATCAAGTTATTTTGATGTGTATATGAATGGTTTAGAACCGGAAAGATATTATACTATTTTAATTAAAACTAAATTAGATGGTACTACACAAATATATGATGAAGATATAATGTTTAAAGTAATAAATGGATAATGGCGTACGGAAGCAAATCAAGTAGAGGGGGTGAATCTCCATTAACTAGAGGAACGGGTAGAATACGAAAACAAACTACTAAACCTTTAATTACAAAACCATCATCTACTGAAAACAAAGTAGATTTGAAGGTAACAGGGTTAACCCAAAGGCCTTTAAATTTAAATCCTATTCAAGCTAATTCTATTAAAACTGAATTAAATAGAGAAGTTTTTAATAAAACAGCATTTAATAATACTGTAGATACTAATTTTAATGAGTTAGACCAATTACCACCAGATTTAAGTTTTTTTGATCCTAACTTGGCTACCGTAGATGATTTTTTTAGTATATACCAGAATTTATTTTTTACAATTCCAAAATTTGGTGATATTAATTCTCATCAATATTTAGTAATAGAAAGTACGGAATATACAGGTTTTATAGAAAATCAAACACAAATTGATGCCTTATTAGAAGAAATAGTAGATTTAAGAGAACAAAACTTACAGTTACAGTTAGATATAAATGAATTAATGGGAGTTAAAGCAACAATAGATCAAGCAATTAGACAAACAGGTGATGCTGGTAGCTTAGAAGATTTATTACAACAAGAAGCAAATTTAGGAGCATTACAAGGTAATTCTAGTTCTGATAATTTAACACCAGGTACACCAGGTACAACATCTACAGGTGCATCATCAGGTGGTGGTAGTAGTAGTAATAGACCAAATGCCTTAGCACCAACAGGATTGGATACAAATGTAACATCACAAACAGGAACTCCTTTACCTGGTAGACCAATTGGAGGAAGTAATATTAATCCAGGAAATCAAATATATTAATGATAACAATATCTTCTTCCATATCAGAAATTAACCCTTCAGAAATATTTTCTGACGGTTTTGAATTACAAAATCAGTCTGTAATACCTAAAGAACAATTTTCTGGATCTTTTACTCCTGAGTTAAATAATATTGAATTTTATGTTTATGATGCAAATAAACAAATACAATATTCTGAATATGATTTTAGGGATTATGCTATTTATACAAATGAAACCCCAGGAGCTTCTCCATCAGGTCAATCTTCAATTCCAAAAACAACAAACAATAATTTATATAATAGAGGTAATTCATATGAATCTGAAAGAAACAATACTACAAAATTTCAATTAACAACAGATACAGTAGCTTTAACCCCTGAAGAAAATGTTTATAATGCTGGTTTTAATGTTGGTAAATTATACGGTGTTTATAACTTTGTAAACCATGAATTAAGTTCATCTATTGACAATCAATATTATTTAGCTGAAATATCTTCTGATAGAACAGAAATTAGAATTAAATCAAATTTTATATCAAATACAGATATTCAAACTTCTTTTTCATCATTAGTAAGGACATTAGAATCCCAAGATTATTTTGATGAATTTTATATTTCATTTGGTGAGAATGAATATCATATTGGTGTAAACACTCAATTATCAATTCCACCTCTAAGTGAAGAAAACCAACAATATTCAGTTTTAATTAAATTATATGATCCTTTACCCTTACAATATGAATTACTTGATGAATTATATGTAGTTACTAAAACTGCTGAGTCACAAGCTTTTCAAATTGAATATATAGAAGATTTAGGTAATTTAGATGATGTAACTTTTTTAAAGGGTCCAAATACAAATCTTAAAATAAAAGATTTTATAAATAATTCTACCACTTATAAGAATAAAAATGAATTATTAGGTACTGAATCATCAGGTTCAAAAGATCAATTATTAAATAGATTAAAACAAGAAGGAATTGTATTAACTCCTAATTATTCAACAGCTTCATTTGAAGAATATGTTAATTTTTCTTCCGCAAAATCAAGAGTAAATAATTTTTATGAAAAAGTAGGTAATATACAATCTTATGAGGCTGATATTACTTCTTTAAGTAGAATAACAGGATCAAATTCAGGAGTAACTCAAATATCTTCAAGTATAGCTTCATTATATACTAAAATAGAAAATGAAATTGCTAATTTTGATGGGTTTGAATATTATCAGTATTATAACACAGGTTCAGATGCTTACCCAAAAACAGGTTCGGTATTTCCTTTAGAATTATTATCTACTAGTTCGGTTGAAGTATTAAGATGGTTAGGTAGTGATGTAGAAAATAATCAATATTATGGAGGAACTATATTATCTGCTTCTTTATATGATGATAATAATGCAAATTGGTTATATTATACTGTACCAGATTTTATTAAAGAAAATAGTGATAATGATAATTACTTAGATTTTGTAAATATGACTGGTCAATCATTTGATGAATTGTGGTTATATACAAAGGCAGTAACAGAAAAATTAAATACAACAAACGAATTAGATAAAGGTGTTCCTTTATCATTAGCTGATGATGTAATTACATCTTTAGGGTATACAGGATTTGGAAACAATTATAATAACCAAGATAATTTTATAGGACTAACAGGTGAAGATAATGGTTCATTTGTACCACCAACAGGAAGTGAATTAATAACTCAATATATTGCTATTAATAATGGTCAAATAGCTAACTATTGGGCTTATGATTACTCAGTACCTGGGTTTGTTCAAAATTTAGAAACAGCAGGTTTTCCTTATGCTATTGATAAAGTAAGTAATGAAATATATAAAAGACTTTATCATAATATGTCTTATTTAGTTAAGAAAAAAGGTACAGTAGCTGGATTAAGACAATTAATTAATATTTGGGGTATACCAAGTACTATATTAAGGATAAACGAATTTGGGGGTAAAAATAAAGATCAAACAGATGATTATGATTTATGGTATAATAGATATAGTTACGCTTTTAAACCAGTAGCTGATTCTTACAATGCAAGTTCATCAATAGTAACACCTTGGTTACCATTAAATAGAAACTATATTGCTGAATCTGGATCATTTATAGTACCAGATGGAGTTGGTTTTAGATTTAAAACAACAGGACATCCTTCATCATCTTTTGGAGGAAATCATTATAGTCAATCATTAATAGCTAAAAAATCAAATGGAACAGATGATAATGAATTTGATTGGACTGTAAATTTATTTTGGACAGGTTCACAATCAGGATCATATTCAGGATCAGGTAATAGTGATTATTATGAATATGGTGTAATGAATTTAATAATGTCTGGTTCTTCAATTGAAGGTGGATTTGCTAGATCAGAAGATATTTATTTACCATTCTTTGATAAAGGGTGGTGGTCAGTATTAGTACAAAGAGATAAACACGTTAATGCAGTAGGATTAAGCTCAGAATATAATGCTTTATTAACAACATTAAATTCAGGAGTAGGTGCAAATGCTAATCCAACAGATTGTACTGCTGGTACTTATACAAATGTTGCTTTAACTGGTGGTGATGGAACAGGAGCAGTTGCAGATATAGTTTGTGCTCAATCAGGTTCAGGTACTCCAGATCCAGTTGCTATTACAGAAATAACATTAACAAAAACAGGAACAGGATACGCTGTTGGAAATCAATTAAATATAGCAGCAGGTGCTTTAGGATCACAAACATTAGCAGGCACAATTGCAGTAGGTTCAATTACTTCCCCTTCAGGAACTTATACTACAGCAGGATTCCCAGGTCCAAATGGTGGAGGTAATTATCCATCAGTTGCTTTAACAACAGTAACAGGAACAGGTGCAGGAGGTGATGTTAACGTAGTAACAAATGATCAAGGTGGGATTACTAGTATTACAGTAGATACTATAGGTTCGGGTTATGCAACTGGTAATCAAGTATCAATTGCAGCAGGTGATTTGGGAGGTGGAACAGTAATTGGTCCTTTAGAAACACCATTATCATATGCAGGTGCAAGTACATTATTCCCAATTGGAACTTACATTTATGAAGATACATCAGGTGGAAACTTAACTCAAACAGCGGGTACAGATGGAGATAATTTACAAATTAGATTTGCAGTTAGTGTAGCAAATACACTACCAGCTGAAGTTGAAGTACTCCAACCAGGATTTGGGTATGCAGGAAATTGTACATTCCAAATTGCACAAAATGCCGTTGTAGGAAATTCAGCAGTAAATGTATCTGTCCCATCATCAGCAATATCAGTTAACTCAGCAGCTATAACCATAACATTACAAGCAAGTGATATAAATGCTACATCTGATGCAGGTGCAATAGTATTAACAGCTGCAGATATAGCTAATGGAGATAATGGTCAACCAACTCAATATACACTATTTGCTAAAAATAAATTATATGATGGTAATGATGGTAATAGTATAGGATTTGAAGGATCAGCTAGTATATCAACAGGTGGAGGAGCAGGAAGTGGTGCTAATTATGGATCCGGTTTATATGGACAAGGAGTATATGGTACTTATATTTCATCATCAGTTAATAAAGCATGGAATAAATTTGGAACTATAGCATTACCAAATGGAGTTCATGTAGGTGGTGCTTTAAAAGGTGTTGAAATAGCAGGTATAGGAACTAATAATTTCTTAGCACAAGAACCAGGAAAAATATTTTCAGGATCATTCCAAGAACTTAGATATTATTCACATGATATAAGTGAGTCAGTATTTAATGACTTTGTAATGAACCCTGAGTCAATTGAAGGTAACAATATTACAGGTTCAGAATCATCATTTGACATAGTAAACTTTAGAGCACCATTAGGTAATGAATTAGAAAATTTCTTTACAGCATCTCAAGGTGTAACAGGTTCTAATGTAACTACACTTTTAACTTCTTCACACCCAGCAGTTACAGCATCTGCACCTGAATATATAACAGCTTCATTTATTGATACAGCTACAGATACTTACGATAGATATAGTTGGATACAATATCAAAATACAACAGTAAGAACATTTAGTGAACCCAATGTTGAAACATATTTCTTAGACCAACCAGCTGTTGGAATTAGAAACAGAATATCAAATAAAATACAAGCTACAAGTAATTTAAATTTTGGTAATGTATTATCAAATCAAGTAAGTATACAAAAAGATCCATTTATAAGTCAAAGTTATACTGAAAATATTAATACATTAGAAGTAGCATTTTCTCCACAGGCAGAAATAGATGATGATATAATACAATCATTAGGTTATGGTGCAATACAAGAAGTATTAGCTGATCCTAGGTTTAGATCATCATCAGATGACTATTACCCACAATTAAGAAAAATTGCAGATGATTACTTTAAAAAATATACAGGTAGTGATCCTTATGCTTATATAAGATTAATTAAATATTTTGATGATTCATTATTTAAAGCGATTAAGAACTATGTACCAGCGCGTACAAGTGTGTCTACAGGTATTGTAATTAAACAAAATCTATTAGAACGTAATAGGTACCGAGAACCACAAATGGACATAGTGACTACACAGTCCTACGCTACAACTAATGTTCCTTTAACATATAAAAACTTAATGCTATCAGGATCTATTTACTCACAATCAGTAATTGT
>Ga0256382_1000022_pt1 | contig 10904 bp, 21 predicted proteins | sample LS1750viralmetaG_FD_189072 | JGI IMG/M metagenome (GOLD analysis project Ga0256382, IMG submission 189072) | Seawater viral communities from deep brine pools at the bottom of the Mediterranean Sea - LS1 750m | ecosystem: Environmental > Aquatic > Marine > Mesopelagic | place: Mediterranean Sea...
CCACAATTAGTTCCTGAACTATAATTAGTATTGTGAATTGTGTTATATGTTTCTATCATTCTTTTTTTTGCTGCTTGGTTTTTTGCTTTTCCTGTTTTTAAATCTTTCCACATATCTAATATCTCATCTATTAATTCTTGTGGTAAATCATCAGGAGTTGCTATCTCAGTTGTTTTTTGCCACTTACCTTGACCGCAACCCATTGGTGCTAATCGTGCTTTTATCTTCATAAAGCAACCACAATCTTTACAACTTCCAGTTGGCTTAAAATAATAAATACAACTTCTGCAAATTGTAATTCTATCTTCATAAACTTCGTTAGGAACAAAAAACTTATTCATTTAACTTGGAAAGATTACTACTAGATTTTCTTCTTTCATTTTTTTTACTTTTATATGTTATAACCTTATCAGGATAGTCAAATCCAAATTGCATTACAAAACTATTTTTCTTTATTGGATCATATATCTTCATTTAATTCTTTTTTAAGTATTGTTCTTACTTTATCTATTGTTGTAAATAAGCTATTTCTACTTATTTTTGTTTTTTTAGCAAGTGAATCTAAAGTGTTACCTTCATAATAGTATAACTTAAATAATTCTCTATCATACCAACTTTCTAATTTATCTAACTCCACATCAATAAGTTCTAACTTGTTTAATGTTTCATTGTGTGCATAATCTATTTCTTCATTTGGAAAGTTTGCCACATTTTTATACCTATAATCATCAGGACAAACATAATCATCACTATTAGTTGAACTGATAGTATAAACAGAGCTGTCAATATGTGTATAATATTTTTCATACTTATAGTAAAAATTACTTCTTGTGCTTGTTAAAGCTCTTCTTAAAGCAACTGCTCCATATCTTGTAATGCCAAGTATTCCATCTTTTTCATATATGTTTTTAATGGTTTCAGGATTTGCTTGTAAAAAATATAACATTAATTCTTGGACTGCTTCATTTACTTTATTTTCATCTGTTGTCAAACCATAAGCCATTGTTCTAAATTTATCTGTTAGCTTAGATATTTCAACATATATCTTAGTCATTTTTAGGCTCTAATTCATATAGCTTTTCAGCGACTTCGTGTATCATTTGTTCAAGCAAAACTTTATAAGCTCTTATTACTGCTGCGTTTCTTTTTGTTTCTATTCCAGCAAAAAATCCATTTGTTGCAACTGATAAATTAATAGGTATTACCATAAGCCAATCATAAAAGTTGCCATTCTCTTTGTTTCCTGTTCCATAATTATTTGAATAATCTATAATAATATCTACTACTTCTAAATAATTATTGTATCTATTTTTTGATGATACATCTTCTGCAAAGCTTTTGCACATAAGTAAATATGCTTCAATTATACTTTTATGCTGTTCGTTTGCATATATTGGTTCTGACATTTTTCAAAGTTATAAAAAAAATTATTCTATTCCTTTTTCTTTTTTTAAGTTTTTAACAGCTTCTTTGTAATAACTTATTTTTTCTTCGTAATCAACTCTTGAAAACTTTTGAATTTGTCTTGCTTTATATTGTAATTCTTCAGCAGTTCCTTCGCCATACTTTGCGTCAATAGCTAAAGCGAAGCGATACTGCTCTCCCCCACGAAACATATTACAAGCGACACATTGTGTTGAACAATTTTGTTCGTCATAACGAGTTGCCATAAAACGTCGAGATTGAAAATGACCATTTTGCATACCTGATTTGTAATAAGAAACCTTTGAGCAAGTTGTGCATTGCACCATTCCTTCATCAGTTGCATCTCTCAACCTTATAAAAAGACTAAAAAATTTATCTAGTTCTTTTTTTAGCTTACTTATTGTTTTCATATATATTACCACCATATTTAGGAGTGCTATCTGCATCTATCATTCCCTTAGATTTCTCAACACAATTTAAAACAATATCTCCTTTTGAGATGTTTTTTATTAAGCGTTCCCATTTATGATAGTTTCGAAAAGCAGTATAGATACAAGTTCTATAAGACTTTTTGCCATCATTGAAAAACAAATAATACATATCGCCACCAAATTTTGATGACATTTTCTTTTGATTTTTGTAAATTAATTTCATCTTAGTTCTCTTATTAGCCACATTACAATAGCTGTTATTATTACCCATCCAATCATTTTAGTAGTTTTATTTTTTCTTGATAAAAAGGAACGTCTTTCATTCCTAGTGTTTTAACTTGATGATAGGCATCATCTATTACTTTTTTATGTGCATAAGTCCATTTGTAAAAAGTTCTTATATTTAAAAAAGGTTCATCTTTGCTAAACCTAACTCCTTGATGAAAAGCGTCTTGCACCTGATTAAAGGTTAAATTCATAAAGCGTTTTTCATTAATTAAATCTTGTGCAAATATCTTGCTTAAATTAGCTAGTGTTTCTCTATCTGTTTTGTGTCCAATTTCTACTCCTGTTTTAGCAACAAGATCAAGCACCTTTTCAGTTAGCTCTTTTAGGTTTTCGTTTTTAAGTATTTTCATAATAATTTTTTTGCTTCTTGCCATTCATTAATTTGTGAATGTAACTTACCCATTGTAGGCTTTTTTGTTTCTCTTTTTTCCCAAGTAACAATGGCTTGTTTCCAATTTTTCATTTTATTGCTACCTACCATCCAGCCTTTTGATTCATAAAAAGCAATAAAAGCTTCTGCATCTATATTATTCTTGCGTAAGATACAATAATTTTTAACTTCATCTAAAGTTGGTTTTTTAAAACGCCCCTTACTATTACTATACGTAGTATTATTGTTATTAATAGTATTGTTATTCTTTAGCATTTTTGTTAATACCTCTTTATCATTTTTGCTAATACCCTCATAACAAATTTGTATATACCTATTAGCAATTTCCTTACTACCCTCTTTGTATGTAAAGCTGATCTTAATAAATCCATTTCGCTTTAACTCACTTATCCACCTTGAAATAGTTACTTTGTTTTTATTATACAATTTACTAAAGTATTGATTAGAAGCAAAGCATACGCCATTCATTTGTAGTAAAGCAGTTATTTCAGCATATAGCAACTTAGCGTTAGGCGTAATATCTGCATATCTTACGTGAGCAGGAATATAAGAGTAGTAGTTAGGTTTCTCCATTATATAATTTTGACAGTGTAGTGATAATTCTCTAAAGCAAAACTAATATTTTTTAATTGATTTAAATAATCAAAGTAAGAAGTTTCTACAAAACAAATAGCTTCGGCACTTTTTACTTCTAGCAATACTTCACATTTTTTTAATTCAACTACTTTTATTTTGTTTTTTATTAAGTGATTTTTCAAATGACTTTTACTTACAAATATGTTTTTTTCTCCTTCTAAATTTTTATATTCGTAATAAATCTTAATAAAAGTATCTCTATAAATATCACAATTTTCAAACTTTTTTTTGTGAGCATTTTCATAGTGATATGTAGAAGTCCTGTCTTTCATAAGAACTTTAGCTATAACATTCCTATCTATGTTTTCTTCTGTTAATGCTATATAACAAGCTGAAGCTCTAGCTGATTGTATGTTTCTTTTTCTATTTTTAAAAGATAAAGAACCTTCTTGCAATCCTGAAACTCTTGTTGCAATACTGCAAATAGCTTTAAAATTTAATTCTTCAGTCATCTTAAAAAGGAACGTCATCTGAAGTTATAAAATCAACTGGACTTTTAGTATTGTTTTTATTTGTAAAATGATAACCGTCTATATTGTGGTAATACTTTCCGTTGTATTCTCTTGAATAAACATTACACAAAATAGCAACTTCCATGCCTACTTCTAACTTGTTTAAATGCTTTATCTTTTCTTCGCCAAAAGCACTTACTGCAATTAAATTGTTAAATTCATTACCATTATCTATAATGACTGTTTGTTTTTCCCAAGGTTTTCCAGCTTTACTTGTTCCTGATTCTGCTTGTAGTTTTTTTACTAATTTTCCTGTTACTTCCATTTTTATTTGTTTTTTATGATTTTTAAAATTGATTGTATTTTTTTTCTTGATTCAATAAGTTCCATTTTCAAATTAAAATTATTTTCTCTTACTCTTTCATTTTCTTTACGCAAATATTGAATTTGATCGTTTTCTTCTAAAGGTGTGTTAATACTGTTTTTAGGCATATAATTTTTCATATTTAATTATTTAGTTAACAAAAAAGAAAGTGAAAAGGAGTTGATATGCCACAAAGTATAACTGCAAATTATTAAATTGTTTATATCTAACCTTTCCACTATCTATGTTATTTTTTATTAAGTTTCCAATTAATATATTTCGTTAATGTTTCTCCACTAAATATTAATTCGTTTTTCTCAGGCATAAAAGGGTATTCTTTTCCGTTTGTATGCTGTTTAGTTTTTAAATACTGCATAGGCAATCTATATAAAAATCTGCCAATACCAAACCCAACACAAGCTCGTTTAAAAGCGTCTGAGGCGTGTCCTTTGTCTTTCTCGACATTACTTTCCGAGCCTGTGTCGTCTTGCCAAACCCACTCTTTTCCGTTAAATATTTCTACTCTACAAAACAAAAGTCCATCAGCAGCATAATAAGATTTTCTCCAATTACCAATTCCTACAACTTCATCTAACAAGTCCATACAATCTCTTGCGTCTATATACGCTACACAAGTTGCTTTTCCATATTTTACAGATTGTATTCTCCACTTATAAGGAAGTTCTTTTTTTAAATCTTCTAGTTTTTTCATATCGTAGTTATTAATGCTTTATTATTATTTTGTTTATCATATATTTTCTTATACTCTTTGAGCTTGTTTTCTACAATCTTATTTTGCTCAATAGCTTCTTGTTCTCCAAATCTGCTTTTAAGATTTTCATACCAATAAGAACCTTTTGGTTCTACCTTGTAGTTAAGACATTCATCAACATTCATTCCTGTTAGCTCTATATAAGTATCTAAGGCTTCATTGATTTGTTCTTTAGTTCCAAAGATTCTAATACTTGGTTCTACTTTCTTTAAGTCTGCAAACCACCCATCTTTAGATAAGCTGGAAATTGTTTTATATACTCCATTGTTATAGAAATGGAAATCTTGTGCTAGTAATTCCATTGTGTATTGTCTTTAAAGTTATAGTATTGAGTTTTGATTTTAACAAATAAGTCTATTACTTGTTCATCTAAAGACTTTTCTAATAAGAATTTTTTGTGTTCTAACTCTATACTTCTTATTAATATCAATAAACTATCTGATATTTTGTTAAGCCATACTGGGTTTTCATTTACTACATCTAATATAGATATAATAGCTTCTTGCTTGTTAGTAGCTTCTAGCATTGTGTAATTCGATTTCATTTTAGTTTTATTTAATTTAACTTAGTTTTACGTGGACAAAGATAAACAAATAAAACAATACTCACAACTTTTCACACAAAGTTATTAACAATTTAGATGTTAAGAAGAAGAATAATAAGAATTATAAGAAAGTAAAGAGTGTATAACTGCTAAGTAGTTTCTTTTTCCACTATAAAGGCATTAAAAGGTTAAGAGGTGTTTTTCCGTTGTTTAGTATTACAGCACAACCAACAGCAGGTCGTTTTCCATATTTAGCATAAGCCATTGCATAAGACTTGTGATTAATTCCACAACCAACTTGTGTTCCAAATACTCTAAAGTTTTTGCCTACATAATGTTCTGTGTAGCATTGTGTATGCAAATGACCTTGAACTGTATTCATCATATCTGCTCTACACTTAGTTCTTGCTGTGCCACCTTCTCCGTGTATATACTGAACACCATCTTGTTCAAATCGTTCTACAAAATCCCAATTTGGAGTTCCTAAAACTTCTTTATATGACTTAATCCATTTAGAAGGTATTGCTGAAGTTTGAGCTTTTCGCATAATGATTCTGTCGTGGTTACCGATTATAACCTTTGTTCCAACTTCATCAAAAGCATCATACCATTTAGATATTTTATTAGTAGCTAATTCAAGCTCTTCTAAGCCACCCATTCCATCTGCTGATGTTTCGTGGTAGGAACTATAATGATTGTCTATTATATCGCCTATAAATACTGTCCGTGTGCAATTATAAGCTTCATATTGCTCTAAACAGAAATCTAAATAGCCATCTAGGCAAAATGGCTCGTGCAAGTCGCCAACAACTAGGACATTCCTAGTGTCAGCTTCTCGCATTTTTTGTATTGCAATTACTTCGTGAGGTTTTAATCTAAGCCTATTATATGAATTAGGCTTTTTATTTTTTAGATTTTCCAAAATCAGCTAAAGATTGTCCGCCTAACATAGCGATTAAACTCCACCAAATTTTTGATACTGAATCTTCATCAACTCCTAAATAGTTTGCAATCATAGGAACTAAGATTGATGAAATTCCTAACCATACCTTTTTAGAAGATAGTAGTTGTGTAATAATGTAATTTTTCATAGTTATTTATTTTTAATTATTAATTTTATATTCTTGCCACCCAAATTTATTAATTCTTTTATAAGTAAATCCATTGCTAAAGTTGAATTATAAACAATGTTATGTTGGCTTCCTTGCCCTACAAGAATACAACCTCTTGAATCTTTAGCAGTATTACCTCTATGAAATAATATAAAATCTCGGTTTGGCACTTCTTCAACTAATAGATGCAAATAATCTCTAGTTGCACTTTCTCTTGGGTATCTTACTCTAACAGGATATTCTCCAGCAGGAATGCTAGATATACTTCTTTGATTATCTCTATAAGGTAATTCTAAAGTATCACAAAACCTTTCTCCGTTTACAAAAAGCTCTCCTATAATGCTTTCTTCTGTAAACATTTCTCTTATTATTAAGAGGTTTATATGACTTTGATTAGAGATAGTAGGCTTTGTAGATTTTACAACCTTTAACTTCTGTAATAAGTTCCTTACGCATTTTAACACTTTTTTCTTTGTCTTTGTTATACTTAGGATTTGTGCTATTTAGTTTACGCTTTTTCATTTGCAACATTTAGTTTTGCAATCACACCAGCCTAAGCAATATATTTGCGCTGTTAGTTTATAGATTAATTTACATAAAAATTTTCTCATTTTTTGAATTTTACGAATTTATAAATAGTAAAACATATTGCAAGAATAAGAGAAACAAAAGTTAGCAGCTCATTGGCTTCAACTAAAGAAACTCCTATTGCACTTCCGTTAGCTATTCCTACTTGTAGTGTGTCTTTTAGATCTGTCATTATTTTTAGATTTAGGCTTACTTTCCAAGTAGGACTTCAGCTTAGTTATGTTTTTTGATTTTGGTTTGTAGTGTTTTTTCATTATATGCTAGAATCTAAGAAATCTCTTAAAGTTAATTTAGTTCCTTGTTGCATAGGTCTTTCAAGATTCATTCCTGCATAATAAGCATTTTTATCAGGATCAACATCTGATCCAGAATTTTGCGAGTATTCAGGAAAGCTAGAAGTGTTATTACAAAGATATTCTACAAGCCTTTCAGTATAATATTGAGCAGTATTAACAATTTCTTCTCTTAAATGTTGAGCTTCTTCAGTTGTTAATGGTGTTCCTGTTTCTGAAGTTTTAGAATAAATATTGCCATTTTCTACACGAAATCTCAAAAATGGTATAGCGTGATATAAAGCATAGTTCACAAGAACAAACGAAATATAATCATCTAATAAAGTTTTATATGCTGCATTAGCAACATTGCCTATTGTTCCTGCTGTTATTAAATCTTTTAACTTTTGATTAAGCTGCGTGCCTAACTTAGTTTCTATATAAAGCTTTTGGCTTTGCAAAATATATGGGAGTAAGAGGTTGCTATCAACATTAAGATTAATTGCTGTGCTTTCCTTTAATTTCTGTTCTGATATAAATAATACGTATGACATAATTATCTTGGTTCTAAAAATCCATTATTTCTCATTCTTTTTGGTGGTCTTGCTACTAAATTATCATTCTTTTCAGCAGTAAACCCTTCTGATCTTGCTTTGGTGTAAGATATTAATTGACTTGAATTTATTTTGCTCTTAGCACCTCTTAAAGAAGTTTTATAAATTCTTCTTAACCAATAATGATGGCAATTACCACCGCCTTTATAAAGCTCTAACTTGCTGTCTTTCAATGACTTACAACATTCTTCGTGTTGGTCAGCTAACCAAATAGAATAAGTATTAGCACCTCGCGGTCCCCAACCTGGATTTACTGCAACATTATTTAATCTTACTATATCTTCTTTACGATAAATTTTATTAGCCGCCATCATCAATCTACAAAATTCTCTTGTTTCTCCTTCTTGTGTTAAAAAATTATCTTTAGTATAAACATATCTTACTTTATAAAAGTCATTATCTGATCTATTAGTTCCATCTTGTGAGCTTCTTGCATTAGGTCTAGCTGTTCCTGTTGAAGCCAATTCTGTTTTTTTGTTAGCTTCTTCATTTAAAACTTTTTCAAAATTAAAATCTTGGTGTTCGCCATCTACAACTTCTTCATCTATTATTTCCCAATCATCAGAAATATCTTCACCAAATTCTGCAATAAATTTTTCAAGCTCAGTTTTTTCTGCTTTCATTTCAGTAGCTTCACTATGTCCTTCACAAGCCATATAAGCCGTTCTGCCGTCGTATTCGTGTTCGTGATACCCTGAACACCCTAAAGTCTTTGCGTGAGCTTCAGCTTCTTCTATTGTGCTAAAAACAGGTTGTCCATCAATCATACCTACTTTAGCCATTTTTACTTCTTGCTCTACTGTTGCTTCATCTTCATTTAAAGGTGGTAAGCCAATATCCTTTCTAATTTCGTCTTGTGTGACAACTTCTCTTAATGTTTTACTATCATATTGGATAGTTATAGGTTTTAACTGAACAAACTCTACTTCTAAATCCATATTGTTTACAGAAAATATAGTTTGTAAAGTATCTAAGATATTTAATTGAAAACCTCTAATAACAGAATTTTGATAAAAGTTTGCAGCGTTTACTAATTCATCAGTATTTGAAGAAAAACCATTAGTGCTATCAATTCCTAATAAAGTTTTACTTGTAATTCTATGAGCAGAACAAATGTTTTGAACGAGAAGCTCTTGTAATGCTAAATATTGTTTGTCAAGATCAGCAGTATTCATAGGAGTTATTTCAGGCGCTCTTGTTCGGTCTTCTGAGAAACAAAGCACAAATTTTCCAGCAGATTGGCTTCCCGTAAATTTATCAGTTATACTTTGCTCTATTTGTCTGCGTTCTTCAGCAGATGGCGTTCCATTATTGAAACTAAACAGATAACTTCCTGAAAATGAATTGCTTATGTTATTTAGGTGAAATTCCGCCACCTTTTGATCCACAAGCGCCCAATTGCAACCAGCTAGATAATCAGGAGTGTGGTATATATCCATATTAGGAGAATAAGAACCTGTATATAATAACTGACTTCCTGAAGTCCTGTCATTTACATTAAAGGCTGCAATAGGATAAGGCTTATGCGTTCTTACATTACTCCAATCAGCACTAATAAAATAAGTATCTACTTTTCCTAATTCGTTAGGTCGCCCTGCTCTTACTCTTTCAACGGGAACGTGAAAAAGCTCAACTATTTCTGTTTTTGCTCTATTCCAAACCACGTGTAAAGCGTAAGCACCTTGAAGCTTAAAATCAAATGCTACTTTTTTAATTACTTGATGTAAGCTTTCTTTAGAGTTAGCGTGTCTTAGAAACTTCTTCAACTTAACGTATGCTTCTAAATTTACCCCTTCATCAGTAGCTATTAAATTTTCTCCAGCTATCATTTCAGCAGTCTGTTTTATAATCGCACTATGTGTAGAAGAATTATAATACAAATCAATAAGAAACTGAGGATATAAGTTTCTCCAATCATCTGTTCCGTATTCTATGTAATCACGACCACGCACCTCTTGTATTATTGGTGCTGTTGCAGTTTCTAAGTTGATTGAGATGATATTGTCTTTCATAATTTTTATTTTATATTCCTGCTAATCTTGAGTTTACATTAGCAATTAAAGTAGCATTAGCATCACTAAAAATTTGTATTTCTTCTATTGTTCCGTCAAAAGGATTTACATCAGTTGCTCTAACACCTATTGCATCTATTAAACAATCTCCTGATAAAGTTTGTGGACTTTCTTGTGCTGCTCCGTTATGATACAAAGTTATAACATTAGAAGAATCACGACTTATTACAATATAATCATCTCCAAAGCTTCCTGATCCTAAGTTTAGGTTTTTAGAAGTTCCGCCTATTTTAATTACTATTCTTGTTGAGGTTGAGTATTTAATAAACTCATTTGAGCTTGTATTATCTCCAATAACAACTACATTTGTTTCACTTGGATTTGCTCTAAAGCCGATTGTAAATTTGCCATCTAAAGTTATTTGGCTAGATGTTTGTAAGTTTTGTGAAGCAGCTGAATCAAAAGTTAAAACACCATTAGAATAAGCAGGTTGCTCACTTGCAGTTGCTTGTAACATATCGTGGCTGTTGCTAGAACTATCATTCCACCTAGAAACATCAGAACCATTTAAAACGATTCCTGCTGCATTTTTATACCAAGCCACTAAGCTTGTTTCATCATCAGGATTCCAACCACCCTGCTGCCTTATAGAAGATAAACTTAAACTTAAACCTAATTTCAACATATCCTATGTAGTTGTTCCTTCGTAAAATCCAATTCCTATACCACTTGTTAAAGTGATAGCAGTAACATTCATGAATAAGGTCGTTCCTGCTGGGAGAGTAGTTTGCAAAGCTGATTCGCCTGAAGCGTTTGCTACTGTTATTGCTGATACTACACTTTCAACAGGGAAATAAACACAATACCAATCTTTACCTGATTGAGCTGCTGTTGTAAATATTTCCGTGCTTCCGTTTTTTCCTAATTGCTCTTTTAAGAGCTGTTGAACATTTTCTATTGCCATAATTTTTTATTTTTTATCCTGTATATATATAATTTGTTT
>Ga0256382_1000024_pt1 | contig 10049 bp, 20 predicted proteins | sample LS1750viralmetaG_FD_189072 | JGI IMG/M metagenome (GOLD analysis project Ga0256382, IMG submission 189072) | Seawater viral communities from deep brine pools at the bottom of the Mediterranean Sea - LS1 750m | ecosystem: Environmental > Aquatic > Marine > Mesopelagic | place: Mediterranean Sea...
GCGGTGCAAATCCGCCACAAGCCGCCAATACAATTGAGAGTTTACTGCACTCTAAAGCGGAGTGCGGGATTTGGGTGAGCTACAAAAAATCACCCATTATCGAGCGCCAAGTTTTGTAGACGAACGTCGGTGATAAGAATTGGTCACGGCTCTACAGTCCCTTATGGAGAATATCCAGTGATAGGGCTGCACTACCTAGAAGTAGTGGGGTGCAGTAAGCTCTCAACGATACACAACAGGTAAGACGAGCGGTGTAGTGCTCGTTCGCCAGTCTCACGAGTACTACGCCGCTTAAGGCTAACAAGGAAACGAGGAAACGATGATTACACACAAAACTACAGATGACAATATGACCATGACGGTAGTTAAAAACGATAGCCACAAGGCTTTGTATGCCACAGACACGTATGCACTTCGTGACCGTGATGGTAAATACGTTGGTACTCTATGTATCACTTCTAACGGGGCAATGGTATTAACCAGTGCTAGCGGTTACAAATTAACCGATGCCCCCGCTTGACAACAAACAAGCATAGTGTATAATTTTATAAAAGGAAAACAAAATGATTTCAAATACAGATATTAGCGAAGCCCTGCTTCGTAACGATAAAGTAATGACCTGCCAATTCTTAGGTAAAGGAATATTCCTGCTACGTATGGAGGGTGACGCCCTACCAATGAAAACAAATAGTTACGGCATTATGAAAATTGTTGACCCAGAACGGTTCAATAAAGAATTTTCGCCTAGAAACTTTGTAGTTGGTATGGACGAATTAGACCTAGTAGCAAGAGAAGAACTAGACGAACTAGACGAACACGATATGCAATGTGCAAAAGCTGAAAGAGAATATTATGAGTAAAAGAAATTACTACAGACTAAACCAAGACCCTTGGAACGATGAAATCTACAAACCTAAAAAAGAAGATAAGCCTGAAGAGGGCAAACAGTATTTACTAATCGGCGGTTCTGACAAACCAAGTATTGCAAACGGTAATAGCTGGGAAGAATCAGAAGTTAAACAAAAGGAAGTAAAATGAACGATTTATATTTTGAGTTTTTGAATGATTTGCGAGAAAGTGGAACCATGAACATGATGGGCGCACCAAGAGAATTACAACATGAGTTTGGTCTAAACAAAGTACAGGCTCGTGAGATATTTCAATTATGGACGGAACAATTATAATGGTTAGAGATTTTATAAAAGAGTTTGGTTGGGTCTTTAGTTTGTTGGTGTTCTGTATGGTGAACTTTGCGGTTATATGGTGGACGTTAGAAATTCTAACATTTTTACAAAAAAATTGGTGACAGGTGCTGACATAGGGTAAGACGAGCGGTTTACTTGTCGTTCGCCGTATCACGACAAGTAAGCCGCTTAAGGACGACAATGAAATGAACAACTGAAACGGTGGCTCCGGTAAACAGGAGCAACTCAAACCGCTTTGCGTGCGAGATAAAAAGGACGAAATCCGTGTCCATTAGATGATTTGACTATTGACTTTTCCCCACAAAATATTAAACTCAACGACATGAAAAACAAAAAACAAAAATACGACGGTGCAATGGCTTGGGCTTTAGACTTAATTGGTCAAGACGAATTTGACAAACTGGTTAATAAAAAAAATGTCTACAAGGGCATAACCGTCGAGGATAGCTATTCGTCCAAGTTTGCTCATATCAAAATTGCGACCGGCAACAGCATAAACCATCTAAAAAATGGCGACCAAAAAGCCGCTATTAAACAGTTGTTGACATTGTATCACGTCATAGCTAATGAACTCACGGAAGATTTCAATACTATTGTTGAGTATTCTCCAGCGGGACTCGCAAAATCTATCGGAGTTTCAACAGATGCCGTCGAAAAATTCGTAGAGCATGTCGAAGATGAGCAAGACCTGAATGACGAACAAACCAATATCCAACGAGACTACGACAGCGAACAAAAAAAGCAATCACGAAGTTTTGCGTTCAACCGTAGGCGTCTAAAAAAAACGGGACGCAAAGGTTGGAAAACGATTAAAGAAACGAGATTCGCTCGTGTAGCATTGTTCATGCCGTCAAGAAAGATGTACGACTTAGTGCAGGCATGGCACGAGGGAATCATAGACAAAGATACGCAATTATTGCTTGTCGAAAAAGACCAAAACCGCATGCTTGATATGCAGGAGACGTTTCAAAACACATTAAATCAAACCGCCGCCGAAATGGGAATAGAAGCACCTGAATTCAATAAAGAGCCACGTTGGTATAACGGAAACGTGTTGAACCTCAAGCAGAAAAACGAATTTTGGTCAGACCTCAAAATAGATTATGCTTTCCTTGACTATTGCAAAACAAACTCAGAGCGTCATCTAAAATGGATTGAAAGCCATTTGTATGCAAAGTTATCAAACACTTCTACCGTTGCAATGACTCACTACTCCATAGCACGAGGGGCAAAAGGGGTCGAGGGGTCATCGTACAAATGGCGAAAACGAAAAATTGGGGCATTTAGATGGGCAGAATATGCGTTAAATGTTCTCGTGTCATGCATTTACAAAACCTGCACAGACAACTGGATTTGTGGCTCGCCGGAAGATAAGGTAACTGCTCGTGGGCAGTACCAAGATGTTAGAGATTGCATCGACGCGTGTTTTGACGAGAATCTTGAAACCCCAATGACTAACAAACTAATGAACTTAAATTACGACTCGGCAGGTCAAATTGACGAGTTTGAGCAAGACGCAAACAATTTGGCTTATGTAGACTGGGCGTGTATAGCTTCGTCATTTTGTGATGCCGCACGTAGAGCAAAAGATAACAAGTTTGTGCTGATTTATCCTAAACCTGCATCAATTTGCAACCTCACGCAACCGGAAGTATTCGAATATCAGGGTACGGGTGAATCAACCAAGATGGTAACATACAAATTCGATATTAGCAAAGAATGCCCTAGTCACTGTTACCAACAAAATTTTGACGTGACTTCAGTAATAAACGGATACGCTACTGTTGGATTTCGAAAATACAAAGCCATAAACTGCGACGAAGCTGAGGCAAAAAATCTTGCGAGCGAAAACGCATGTGCAAAAATGGCAAGAATGTTACGCCTCGATACATTCAACCTCATGGTAGACCAAATGGGAATTCCCCCACACATAGATAAAATTACGGCAGACCTAAGAATTCGACAATCTGAACGGGAGAAGATATCTATCGTGACGTTGGCTCAATCGCACCCAGAATATGATGACTGGGCAAAACAAAACGGTGTGCCTAGAGTAACTGAGTAGGCTCAGGTAGAACGAGCGGCTTAGTGTTCGTTCGCCTGTCTCACGAATACTAAGCCGCTTGAGGAGAGCAAACAATGAGTGATACAAAAGAACGTGACGAAACTGTGACTATAATTTGTCGCCAATGTCAAATGAAAACCGTAATCGAAGCCAACACCAGCGACTTAAATGACTGGTGTAACGGAAAGTATATCCAAGATGCTTGCCCGTATCTGACTCCGGCTGAACGAGAGTTATTAATATCACAAATGTGTGGTAATTGCTTCGATGAATTATATGGGTTTTGTGACGATGACCACTTGACAAGTCCTGAATCTTTAGTAAACTAGAATAAGACATTCACACAAGGAAAACATAATGCCGATTCCAATCATAAAAGAAGAAACTGTTATGGCTGTAGCTAGTAAAGCTATGACTCAAGACCCTGAATTATACTCAACGGGTCGATTACAAGATTTATCAGCAAATGGGCAAGGGGTTTATGCTACCGCGTTAGCTACTGCCGCCGATGGTTTCGGTGACATGATAGCCTCAAGAATGCCTGTCGATGATTCTATACGGAAAGATGTAGCAGGGATATTGACCTTAGCTGTAGCCGCTGCGAGTTGTATGGCTTTTGATATGATAAATGCACAAATAGAGGCTGATGACCTCAAGGAGATGTTTTCTAATGACGAAATCTAATAAACACGTATGTGATGAAAAGGTTGTTTTGGAAAGGGCTTTTGCCGCCGCCGACGCCACTCAATGGCAGGGGGATATGACAGTCAACTTTTTGACTATGGCTAGAGCCGCTAGGGTTCTTGCAAAAGAAGTTCGACGTTTACAGGTGTATCAAGAAAATTGCGAATTCCTGTTGGGAGAAAATAAATGAATGACTTAGGTTTTATATGGGTTTTAGATGCCGCGAATGCCGGAGTGCTTAAAGTTGAGCTACCTAGTAACTTCCCTGAAAACGGCGACTATGAAAAATTCCTAGAAGCTAATTTGCCGGAAGGTGTAAGGCTAAAAGATTGTAATTGGATGGTTGCGGGTAGTGAGGTTCAAACAGTGGTAGGATTATAAAATTGTTGGGGGTTCGGACTGCTATGTATACGCAATCCTTAAACTCAGGTGGCGGAGCAGCCAACGCCTGAACCAGCATTTTAATTTGGGTAGGACGAGCGGCCTAGTGTTCGTTCGCCTGTCTCACGAATACTAAGCCGCTTGAGGGCGACAGCAGAAGGAAACAAGACAATGGCTAATAAATTTACAATTAAACTAAATACTAAACCGACTTGGAAGGTTAGTCGTGGACATTCTGCCTATCGTGGTGGTGCTGGTAAGCACGATAATCGCCCCCGTAAACTACGGACTAGGACAGCACAAAAAAACCAAGCAATTCGGGATTTTTATTAAGTTTATACTTGTAAGTGACGATATATACTCTATACTTAGAAAAAAGGAAAACAGATGCACACAACTCCACAACATACAGCACGAATAAAAGTATTATCAAATAGGTATGATAAGGCTTTAGACTTATTTTCAGGCGAGCCGCTTGAGGGTGAAGATTTGAAAGACTGGTCGTTGACTAAAACGTTGCGAGACGAATGGGCAACTACACATAATAAGGAACTCAGAAATGACTGATAAACAGCACGAAGAATTAAGAGCCGGTATGCTAGGAATTATAGCGTTTGCTATTGGCTCAATAGTATTTTTGTCAGGTTGTGCCGTTAGTGGCAAAACACACGCAAGAGTATTAGATAAGCATACTCAATTAGACGCAGGAATTTTTATCACGGAAGGAAAAGAATAAGATGGGTTTAGACCAATACGCCGCAGTCAGGCTTGACACTAAAGACGAAAATGGGGTTTGGGATACGGAAGAAATGGCTTACTGGCGTAAGCACCCAAATCTTCAGGGCTTCATGGAGGCACTATATCATGAAAAGGGTGGCGAAGGCGAATTTAATTGCGTCGATGTCGAGTTGACCCTTGAAGATATTGACGCACTTGAGGCAAGTATCAAAGGTGACGAATTACCGGAAACAGATGGTTTCTTCTTTGGTGACGATTCAAGTGAACATTACAAGGAATCCGATTTAGAATTTTGTGCCAACGCTCGTAAGGCTTTAGCCGATGGGCAAACGGTAGTCTATTCAAGTTGGTGGTAGTACTTGGGAGCGAATAGTTAGTTTGGAACTCTCGTCAAACAACGTCGTGGGGGCGTAACGCTATTCGTGATTCTCCTGCCCTATCGGTATCACATAATGCCTAATCCGCATTGCCTACCGTGATACTGGTAGGGCTTTTTAGGTAAGACGAGCGGTAAATATGTGATTCGCCCGTCTCATCACATCTTTACCGCTTAAGAAGGAAACGAGGAAACGATGGAAAACACAGAGGAATTTCAGCTAGCACCACCGCAATGGTATATAGATGAAAAAGATGATTCTATTGGCGAATTAAGCACAATTGTTGATGAAAAAACTTTGAAAATATTGTAGAAAAACTCAACTTGGGTACTTGTGGTATCCGATATATATACTATACTGGTATGAGTTGTTGATTGTTAGTTATTTTGAAAAGAGGAAAACCATGAAGGTTTCAAGAGTTATCGAAGCGAAGAATGTTAGTCACGCCTATGTTGGTTGGAGTAACGAATTAAAGTTGACGGTCGAAGGTGGCGAAATTGTCATTGATTTGGACGAAAGTTCACTACGTGCAATCGCTAAAGTCTGCAACAAAAAGATTGCAGAGCAAGACGAAGAAAAAGCGGAGGAAGCAATTAAGCTCGCCGCTGAAAAAGAACTTGAAGAATCTACAGAAGATTAGTTTTAGGGGTATTGTGTTTTATCCCGATTACTGTAGAATGTCAATATTGAAGGAGGAAAGTTATGTTAAAAGAAAATGATGCAATTAGATTTCATTATCTAAAACAATTCAAGGACGAATTGAAAGCTGGTCAAGTCCTAACGGATTACACTGACCAGTCGGAAGAATATTCCGGCAAAATCGTAGATGTTCGTAACATCATCGACCAACCCGTATCGCAAGATACTATCCGTCGAGCAAACATTAAAGGACGGCGTTCCGAAATGCTTTACACGGTGGAATTGGATGACGGTGACATTAAGGCGTTCTACGATGGTCGAATGGTTGGCACGCAAGTGTTGCCTAAGACCAAACGGGGAGTTTGGAAAGCAATCGCTTCGGCGTTTGCTAGACGGAAACCTCAAACGGTTAGTTAACGCATGACCGTATTCAGTTGTCCAGTTAAAGCCTTCGTAGCACTTCGGTGACAGGATTGGTAAGACAGTTTAGGATTTATGTGGTAAGGCTTACCACACAACTGATTTTTAATACAAATAAATTAGGACTATCTCGTTGTCAAGGGAACTTAGTCTATAACTCAGAGGCAACCCGCAGGGATAGGTATTGACGAATACTGAACTGGATGCAGGTTATAGATTGTCCTAGTTTTTAATACATATTGGTAGGAGATATCCTACTAATAGGATGGTGGCTGAATACCGAAGCTAGTTAGAGGCGGTAAGGCACATTGACTATTGAGTATGCCCGAATGGGTGAGGCTTTAGTTGGTGGTACAAAGTAGGGAAGCGGGTCAAACCGTAGACATATCTATCCCTGAAACGTTGGAAGTAATACATAATTCTTCCCCATCCATTTTTTACAACTCGTTGTTGTTTTCCTCCGACCCTCCTGCTCCGTCACAAGTGCAGGAGGGTTTTTTGGGTAATACGAGCGGTAAGCGTCACCTTCGCCACGTCTCAGGTGATGCTTACCGCTAAAGGGCGGCGACAGCGAGAAACATTCAAGATAGCCTATTGACAAATCCGATAATAATAATATAATCGGGTATTACTAATTCACACTAAGGAAAACACAATGTTACAATTCAGCGACGCAAACGCAAAATTAGAAAAATTATACAACGTGCCGGAATTATCCGAGTGGTTAACAGATAACCGTAAAGTCTATTCATTGGATTTACTTAGTGGTTGGTCGTGTCCGTTTGCACACGAGTGCAAATCTAAGGCAACGGAAACGGGTGAAATCAGTAAAGCCGGTAACCCTAGAATGAAAATTGTAGACGGCAAGCATACAAAATTCCGCTGTTTTTCAGCGTCGCAAGAGGCATTGTTGCCTAATGTTTATTCACTACGTAAAGGCAACTTCGATGCGTTGCGTGGTATGCATATTAATGATATGATTTACCACTTAAATAATGACCTACCAGCAGACGCCGGTATTGTTCGTATTCATGTTGCTGGTGATTTTTTCAGTGCTGATTATATGCAGGCGTGGTATAATATCGCCGCGTTTAATCCTAATGTTCTATTCTATGCCTACACAAAATCAATACGCTATTGGCAATTCCATATCAAAGAATATCCGATATTGCACAATTTAGTTTTAACCGCTAGTTATGGCGGAAGTGAAGATAACCTAATCAGTGAATACGGTTTACGTTCGGCTAAAGTGGTATTCAGCGAATCGGAAGCGAATATATCAGGACTAGATATCGACAGCGACGATTCACACGCTGCTCGCCCTGATTTACGAAATCAAAGTTTTGCCCTACTGATTCACGGTACACAACCTAAGGGAAGCGAAGCGGGTAAAGCATTATCAGCCCTTAAAGGTAAAGGTAGTTATAGTCGTGGATAATTATTTACATACCCTTGACCATATGGAATACATACCAGAACAAACATTAGAAAAGAAAGTTACAATCATGGAAGACAAAACGATAGATAAAAACCGCAAAGTAGAAATCTATTTTAATCTACATAAAAAAATATGGTCGGTACGTCAAGACGGCAAGGTGGTGCTGCATACTAATTTTATTCAGATTAGAGAACCACAATATGTAGTTAGACAAACTGGTAAAGAGAGAGTGCGACGCGAAAAACGTAAAAACGTACATGCCTTTGTTCGTGGATACGTTGAAGATAGATTGCCGGTATTCCCTATTAAGAATAAATTTGTAAGTTACAACCCATATAAGAATGATTCATTTGTTGAGCGTAATACTCAAAACGCCGTATGCAGTTCGCCCTATGCCGCTTTGGAAGTGGTAAACAAAAAGCCGTTCGTTGAAGCTCTATGGTATTAATGAACATAAGGTAAGACGAGCGGCAGCGTACATGTTCCTCTGTCTCACATGAACGTTGCCGCTTGCGGATGACAGCGAGTGAGTTAGAGTTTATTTGAAAAAAAGTACCAAAATAAATGAGAAAATACTGTAAAGGTACTATACATAGACAGCCGATACTATATACTAGAAGCAAGTTGATTGGGTCGTGTGACCCAACGAAGTTGAGATTTTTTTTGAAGGAGTCCAAAATGGACAACATTAGCAAGCCGAAGGCAGCGGCCATTTCTGCCCCTGATTTTGTCAAAGCCTATATCGCAGTTCACGACAACGGTGGAACCGTAGCGGACTTAGCAGAGTCACTAAATCGTGACATCGGGCAAGTACGTGCAAAGCGTAATAGTGTTGCGGCACAGTTGAAGGAACGTGGTGTTGAATTGCCAGCACTAAAACGCATGGAACGCAAAGGTATGGGTTCTGCGTCATTTGACGAAGCCGCCGATTTGGTTCGTCTTTACACCGCACCACCTATTGAAGATAGTGAAGTGTAGTATATAATGGGGTATGATTCGCTCTGCCCCCTTTCTTTTTTGTTTTGAGGAGTTAAAACATGAACGTTAAAGCTAACGATATTAAAAGCGTTGTAGAAAATGCCTTTGATTTTAATGTAATAAAAATGCCCTTATCCGCACCGGATAACATTCGGACACCGTACTACGGTTTGTTTCGAGATGACAATTCTGAGTGTGTAGGCAATAGTTCGGTATCGTCCAGATACCACCCGCACGATACTGATGATGTTTTATCATTGGTTGAAGCTGCCTCAGAAGCGTTTGACGGCGAAGTTAATCTGCAATGCCATTTTAATAATGGTCATTATGTAGCCGTATCTCCTACTAATGAACACCGCATTAGCATTTACGGGGATAAGGATACCGTATTTCCGCAGGTAGTTATTAGTGCTGGGTTTGATGGTCGTGCGTTTACGGCAACTATGGGTTACTATCGTGACCTATGTCAAAACTTGGCAATGATGGAAAGCGTATCGGGTACATCTATTAAGATCCGTCACACGAAGTCCCTACGTCCGAAAATGAACGATCTAATTCAGACGTTTGACAATCTGAAAAACGGTTGGAGCAATCTAGCCGAAACGATTGAACACCTGCAAAACAGGGAAGTGCAATTGAATGAATTTCTGATTGATGTTTACGGCACACCGGAAGAAGATTCAAAACGGTCGGTGACTATTCACCGCAATCGTATTGAAGCTATCTTCAAACGTGTAACTCGTGAGCGGTGGCAATCTGGCCGTCCTGCAATGAACGGCTTTGTAGTATCCGCTTGGGAAGCCTACAACGCAGTTCAAGGCTACACCCAACATGATGCTAGTCGCAAAGGTAACGCAACAAGTTTCGACAGAATCCTACTTGCAAGCCGTGACAGAAATGTTAAAATGGCTGAGGAGTTACTACTTGCTGTGTAAAGGATTACCGAATGACTTGTGTATCATTTTTCATTGGGGCGTTCTATATACTGATGATGGTTGAATTTATCAAGGTGTTAAATTCGCCCCCAAAGAACCGTTGAAGACAGGGCTGGTCGCCGCAAGGCGGCCAGTCCTGCTCTCGTGTAAAAATCCAAAACCAACAAAGCCGCAGTATCAGGTAAGACG
>Ga0256382_1000025_pt1 | contig 9953 bp, 12 predicted proteins | sample LS1750viralmetaG_FD_189072 | JGI IMG/M metagenome (GOLD analysis project Ga0256382, IMG submission 189072) | Seawater viral communities from deep brine pools at the bottom of the Mediterranean Sea - LS1 750m | ecosystem: Environmental > Aquatic > Marine > Mesopelagic | place: Mediterranean Sea...
GCGTTCCATAACAGCCGGAACCCCATGCCCACGTTGCTGAACCAGATGCGATTGAGCACCACCCGGTTACACGCCTGACGGGTAACAGCACTAACCGTCAAGTCAGCCGGGGTTATCTTCGCTACTGCGCTTTCACCCGAACCATCGCTGATGTTGGTGAACTTCATCACCAAGTTGCGACCGCCATCGTCAAGAATAGTCTGAGAAGTGACTGCATCAGCCATGTAACTTCTCCTTATTCAAATGGCGTAGCGAGGCTGCCATCACCATGCAGGTAAGCTTCACAGTGCCAAACGGCTGCTGTGGTTGCCACCAAGCGAATGATTCCGCCTACAAGCCAGCCCTGTGCCGCCGTGCCCAAATCAATGGTGTCGTCGTCACTGCCGTCAGGAATAAAGGTGTTGTTATCCGTTGCAGTGGCTGGATCAAAGACATAGGCAAAACCAGAGAACAAGTCACTGGCGTTGTCTGTGTTGATCTGGCCTGCGCCGGTAAACGTGGTGCCCACAATGAAGGTGTAGTTAATACCCGCAGCCGCCGTCGGCAGTGTTACCACAATGCCTGCGGCTCTGTTGAGGGTATAAACCGTACCGGAATCGGTCGATTCAACGCTTTTGGTCGCAGACATAATGCTGCTGACGTTGGAATAAGCAGAGACATAACCCGTCGTGGTGATATTACCACTGGAGTCAACGTCCAGATTGGTCGTGATCGCGCCCGTGGTCGAGTTCTTGCTGATTTGCTCGAACCCGTTCTCACTACGGACGGGACCATTAAAAGTCGTATTAGCCATGAAGGTCTCCTGTCGTGGCCAGTGTCTGCGTTAGCAGTCAGGAAAGGAGAAGGAGGGGCGAACCCCTCCCCCATCCCACGGTTTTATGACGAACCAGAGCTTCCGAAGATGCCTAGGTAGTCACTGACACCAAACGAATAGCGCTCACGCGCTTTGTAACGCACGTTCCCGGTGTCGAAGTCGCCGTCCATACTGGTCTCCAGAGGAGTCCGTGTGAAGTGCTTCATACCGTTCGGTACGTCCGTAATCAGATACCAAGAGTTCGTGTCAGTCAAATAATGATTGACCGAGTAACCATCAGGGATGGTTCCCAAGGACCTGAGTGCGTTGATGTCATTGTCTGCGGTTGCGACACGTCCCGGGGTTTCCAGGATACGCGTAGCAGCAAACATGTTGTTGGGCGGTATCACCAACCGACGCGGGCGAGCCGCAATCAGTAGACCCCGCTCATCAGTCCAACCGGCGATCGTGATCGTCGCATTTTCCAGCGACGTCTCGTTCAGGTCAGCCTGAGTCGTGGGGGTGTTTTGTACCGTACCTCCAGACACCAGCGTGTGCGACGTATTAAATAACGTCACGCCATCGCCAGAGCTGAAAGCGCCGCCACTGAAACCGTTGTTCAGCGGGTAAGCACCCTTTTGTTGCTTGGTATACGCCATGCCCCGAGCGAGTGCTTTGGTGTACCTAGCGGAGAGAGAGTCATAGAGGTTGTCCTCCATGGCTTCTTCCGTCAGGGCAAAGCCCATCGCGATCGTTTCATGGTTATACCGAGCCGTGAAAGACTCTTGCGCCGAGTCGTAGCTGATCGCTCCGCCCTCAGCTTTGACGGGTGCGGCCCCAAAACCACTGAGCTTCACTTCTTCCTCGAAGCTTCGATCAGAACTTTCGGTTTCGTAAATCGCCGCCGTCTCGTCTTCGTAAGTCTCGTATTCCAAACCAAACAATGCGTTCAAACCCGGCAGGAGTTCTTTCAGCATTTGCGCTCGTGAAATTGCCATGCTTTATATCCCCGTCGTGTTTACGTATTGGTGGCCGACATTGAACTTCATGATCACGTCGGTATACGCATCACCCACCGCACTGTCAGGGCCGTCGACATAATCGACAATCCGTAACGGCAGTGTGTTAGTGGTAGCCGACGTACTCTGATCTACTGCGTTCTTGCTTCGACCAATCGTTGTTGAACCAGCAGTCACCACGATCGCGAAATTCGAACCAAGCATCGCTTGCGTTATCGCCCCGTCTCCTTGCATCTGAAAGAGTACGTTAGGGTCGGTAAGCACATACGCCATGGCATCACTGGCCGCCACATCGGCGGTCCACATCTGCGCATAGGTCGGTTGGCTCGTGGTCGGATCGGTGTAACTACAACCCATGAACACGCCTACTGGGGTTGCTGTCGTGGTCCCGGCATCCTTTTCGATGGTACCGGCAGCGACCAATTTGACAAAATCACCCCAAGAAATCAGCGTGTCATAGCCACTGGCAATCTTAATATGCTGAACTTTTCCCGTGAAGGAACCGCTCGCACTCAGAGTGCCTATTGGCTTGGCGCCATAAGGCGCGGCTGAAGCAGCCATAAGCTAATCCTCATACAAAATTAAAAACCAAACGATTCGTTAAGAATCGCGCCCAAAAGTTACCCGGGTGCTGCGCTCCGGCTGGAGCACGGGCATACGCGGATCACTTTCTCTCATGTAGTTGCTGTCCACAGCATCCATCTGGGCTTGGGCCATATCGCGATAATACTCAGCTCGCTTATCAACCTCTTCCCTTGGTGCCTTACACAACAACAATCCACCCACTTCAACATTCCCCGGAAACTGCGAGCCGTGATCAGAAACGATCATTAGCTCGGGATGGTCTTCGGCCCTAACTGGCTCCCAACCTTCACGAAACCGCATCGAGACATTGGTGTTGTCGGACTGACCTAACGTTGAGGTCCTGATCCAACGAAACACCCATCCCTCTTGCGGGACCGGATCGGGGAGAACACTGGGTGGTACCCATTTATCGGAGGGGCGCTGTTGGTCTTCCCTCGTTGCTGGGGTTTCTCTCAAATCATCACTGCCAGACATCTTTCTTTCATCGCTCACGGTTCTGCTCCTTTGCAAGTTGCACTGCATATTGTTCAGGAGTGATCCCCAGTTTACGGGAAAGATCAACCTGGCTTGGCTTCAGTTTATATTGGCGCGGCCTGCCCGAATTACTTCGACTGGATGGGGCGACCGTGTTTGTAGCACGAGACGCAGAGGCTGAAGACCCCCCCTGTGACCCGAGTTCATTAGGATAGATTCGACGCATCTCGGCATCAAGTCTTTCGTAATATTCATCAGAGAGGGGATCAATCCCCTGCTCAGTGACCAGCTTTTCATGAAGTCCATAAGCGGTACCGGTCATCACCTTGTCTTTTTGAAACCACGACTCGTTCGCCTTGGCCCAGTCCGTCACCTTTGGGTCCGGTGGCGGCTGCTGAGGCTGGGGCTGTTGTTGTGGGGGCATCCGCTGTCCCTGCGGAGGCGGTCTCATCCCGGGAGGAGGTGGTCTCATTCCAGGCGGCGGCATCTGTCCCGGTTGAGGAGCGGGTCTACCCGCCGCCGGATTCATCGTCTGCGCCTGAAACATCTCCGCTCGGGCATTAATCATTTGTTCGTTAGCGGTTACTACAGCATCAGTATCCCCGGCTTCATGGGCGGCTTTGTATTCGCCCTTGGCTTTCTCCATACCGGTCTGTGCCTTTGCGTGTAACTGCTGCGCCAAGTTCGCATCGCCCTGCTGTATCCGCGCCTTTAAGCGCTGATTTTCCGCCAGCAACTGCTTCGCCACATTCACGCTTTCATCACCAACACGCTCCGCCTGTACTTTGGCTCGGCGCTCTTCGTGGTATTCGCCCTTGAGCTGATCGATACGCTTCTGTACTTTCTCGCTGTAGTTATCGATCTCGCCCTTACGATCCTTTTCCTCAATGGGGTCGTCATCGACAACGACGATTTCCACGTCGGAGGTGTCGGGCATACCCACAGACAACGCTTGGCTAAAGCCCAGCTCGTCGGTTGCTTTGGTCGCTGCCTCGGTAGCAGCTAGGTCTTCGTTTTCGCTCATACTTTTACTATACCTCGCGGGTCTTGGACGACCGCTTCCACGGTATCGTCATTGATTAAACGGAATTCTCTGCCATGGATGCTAATGCGCGTACCCGAATAGGCCCGCATTAAAATCCAGTCGCCCGACGCACACCAAGGTCCGGTAGGGAATCGACTAAAGTCGGCGTAGCACAGCGGTCCCATCGACACCACAAAGCCCACGATCGAGGAGACTTCCTCGTTTTGCAGGGTTTCCGTTGTCTTGATGATGCCGCCATCGGTGGTCTCAATGACCTCCGGCAACGCAATCAGAATCTTCCAGCCGCAAGGCGTGGGAAGCTGCCGCGCCGTCTTCGGCTCAATGCCGATATCGGGAGCGTCATGCTCTTCGCCCTTTACCAGTTCCATATTTCTCTCCAGCAACGATGAGTGGGCATCGCAGAACCCTGCGCCCAAGGGGCGTTATGCAGCTTCGATCCTTTCAACAAGGTCAAGCAGTTCGCGTTCGGCCCACGCAAGTCCCTCGATCACCCCCACCTCATGGCGGTAATCGGGGAAATTACTGGCCGATCCGGTAACAAGGTTGTCGGTCACCTCGTTCATTCGATCGCGTATTAACTTGCGCAGGTATTGCGCAGCGTTCAGGTCAAGAGGGCCATCCATCAGTTAGTCCTCGTCCTTATTATCGTCGTTATCGAACACGATCTCGGCAATCTTCTCACCCAGTCGCGCTCCTTCGAGGCGCTGATTGGCAGACACTTTGCGGTCTTCCTGCGCCTCTTTGGCTTGTTCTTTGGCAACATCGGCGCCAATACGCGCTCCGGCAATCCGCTCTTGGGTTGCCATCCGCTCGCGATCGATCTTGGCTCTTTCTTCCGCCTTGGCCAGATCGGCGGCCACCTTGGTAGCATTCTCTTCGGCCTTGCGGTAAACCTCGGCTTCCTTGATTTTTAGCTCTTTCTCCTGCATCTGCACCACCGGGTCTTCCATACGCTCTTGAATTTCCTTCTGCTGCATCTCAGCCTGATCCTTGCCAAGCACCCGTCCGGCAGCTTCGGCCACCAGCTTGGAGAGACGCAGTTCGATGTCTTCCGGTATCGGTTCGCCCAACGGCGGCAGCTGTACACCCAGTTCTTCTTCGATTTCGCGACGGTACTGGAGTGCCAAATGCTCGGTGATGTGATCGGCAAAGGCCCCTTCGATCGCTTGCGCACGCGGCGAGTTGGCCAGCATTTCCCCAATCTTCGGGTCCTGCGCCGCCGATATATGCACCTGAATATGCGCCTCCTGATCCTGATACGGGTAAGCGCGTACCGGATGGCCGTTGAACATATTCATGTTTTCGGTCACTGGATCGAGCGCAGGTACATCTTCCTGCGGCGGCACGATGTCATCGACGTTCTCGATCCCCAGAACATCCAGCATCTGCCGGTGCAGTTCGCTCATGTTGTAAATATCGGGCGCCGTCGAAGACAGCTGCAAGGCCGCCTGATACTGCATGATGCGCTGCGCCATGGTGCTGGCATTCGGGTTTGAGACCGGGATGACGTCCACGCGCTCATCGAAGTCGGTGCCCTTGGCTCTTTCCTCACCCGGCTCCAGTTCAAATTCATATTCCACCGGTCCCATGTCGCGCACCACGTTGGTGAGCACACGGAACTCCCGGCGCATGGCCGCATGCAGACGTGCCTGAATCGCCGACATGACTTTCATGTTGCGTTCCAACAGCGCCAGCGTGGTTCCCACTGGGGCCTCGGTGTTCATGTCTGCCGCTTTGACATCGGCGATGGAGGCGAACCGGCGCCCCTCTTCGACGATGTTGCCCAGTAATTCCGCTAGGACCGTGCTCGGTTCTTTGTACGGCAGGAAAGTAATGTTGTCGCGGATGGTGCCCCCGGGCACGTCCACGTCCCTGAACTCCCCCGGCATGATGGGCGAGTCATCGCCCTTGATGCGCAACCCCCGGGCTTTCAAACCGCCCGGTAAATTCGATAAGGTCCCGGCATCCACCAGTTGTCGCAACAGGCTGGTAGCGCTGCGGGTAATCCCACCAATCAAATGAATCAGGCCAAAGCCATAAAAGCCCAGACCCGGTAGATATTCGTAATGCACGAAGTGCTGACGCGGCATGTGGTTGGGATCGTCCTCATACCAGTTGCGATACACCGACAACACCTCGGTCGAGGTCAGGTCGATGGTGATCACATACGGCAAGGCGATGCCGGTGTCTTCGCCATCCTCGCCTACCTCCTCGTAACCGGGAAGATCGACGTAAACGTGCATCTCCAACAGGGTATGGCGGTTGTCCCAGTCGTAATCGGGCCGATCGCCAGTCAATTCGTCGTATTTGCGCTGAATTTGGTTCAGATCGATGCCCGGAGTGGGCAATTCGATGTCCCGATAGAAGCCAGCGACCTGTAATTTGCGCACTTCGTTGGACGTACGCTTCATCACCTGCGTAATACGGGACGCAGTTAGCAAATCGGTGGCCCCATACGACACCACCATGTCCTCAGCGGGAACAAACACAGCACAAGGGCGTCCCATGCTCACATCCCAGTAGATTTTCCTGAATGCCGACCCTGCCAGCGGCAAACTGAACAGTAATTTCTCTGTTTCTCCCCGATATTCGATCATTCGCTCGGTGAGAAGGTAATTCATGTGTTCTTTGACGCGATTAGCCTGTTCTTCCTTCTCCTCGGTGATTTTTCCGAGGATTTGCGTCTTTACCGGCCCCGAGGCGGGGAAAATCTCGGAAATAGCCTGTGATTGGAAGCGTACCACCGCCTCAGTGAGCAGCGGATGGTGTACCCCGCACGCTCCGGGCCATGGTTCGGTGCGTTCTTCGATCTTCAGGCCCAATAAGTCGAGACCTTTGCGGTATGCCTCCTCCCAATCACCCCTGGAATCCTTGTCACCGTTGTATTGCGACACCAATTCCTTCGCTAAGGACGATAATTCATTCTCATCGATGCTATCGGCAAGGTTGGCACCGAAACTTTGGTCCGGTTCCTCCATTCCGCCAGTAAAATCGATGAGCATGCCACCATCTTCGGTCTCAATCGAAACCGCTTCCGGGTCCTCGATCACAATCTCGACGTCTTCTTCGCGTAATTCCCCGATCGGGTTGCCTAATTGACGATCAATCGCCATGCACGGGACCACTTACCGGTGTTTTCTTGTCCTCAATGGGAACATCAATGGTGGTGTAGGCCTCATCCACGTCGGGCGTCGACTCATCGTCACCCAAAAAGCGCCCCTGCTCATCGCGAGCACGCACTTCGACCTCTTTCACGCCCTTGAATACGCGCTTAAACCACGTTCTGAACGCCATCGTCTGTTCTCCTAGTAGTAGGCGGCCTTTCTTTGATAGATCGGCACATCCTCTTCATCGGTATGCAGGGGAATGAATCCCCCTTGTCGGAATCGCAACAACGCTTGGGTGCTGGAATCCACTAAATCATCGTGATCGCCTGTCGGGAAGGAGGCAAACTCCTCAATAACCTGCTCCGAAAAGCGTTTCTTCGGTGCCCATACGGTACCCGAAGCAAATAAATCAGCCACCGCATTGACCCGGGCGACCTTATCGTTGCCGCGTGATGGGGTGAAGTCCTGAACCGGAATCCCCATGCGACGTAATTCAAATATCAGCGGGCTGCCTGCAGCCTTCGCCTCGACGATGAAAGCATCGGGCTTCCATTCCCGCCAAGTATCGTAGGCTCTCAACTTCAGCTCAGGAAACTCCATCCGTTCTTTGAACGCATGCAGCAACATCAGCTGGGGTTGGGCGTAACCATCGGTGCCGACGCTGTACCAGACACCCCATGTGGTGCAGGCGGAGAAGTCGGCGCGCTCGCTCTTCAGGAACGCGGTATCCCATGACTGAATAATAAATTCACACTTAGGCGGCTGCTCTTCTTCCCAGACTTTCCACCACTCGCGTTTGACCAAGGCGCCTTCTTCGGCGGCTGGGTCTTGTTGATACTGGGCCGACCACTTCGACACCGGCAATTCGGCCCGAAGCTTCTCTAATTCTTCAATGCGCCAGAACTCAGGCCAAAGGGCGCGCCCGGAATCCATGATGGCGGGAAACTCAATGACCTCCCACTCATCCGCGCCATCGCGCTCGATAGCCGACTTTAAGATGGCACCGGTCAAATCACGCTTATGCCAGCGCGTCATGACAATGACAATGGCCCCACCCGGCTGTAACCGTTGCCGTGGGCCGGACGTGTACCACTCATAGACCCGATCGAATACCGCCGGGTCCAGCGATTGACCTTCCTGCTCCGAGTGCGGGTCATCGATAATTAATAAGTCAGCGCCTTTACCGGTCACGGCTCCGCCGACACCGATAGCAAAGTACTCGCCGTTGGCGCTAGTGTTCCAGCGGCCTGCGGCCTTGGAGTCAGCCTGCAATCCCACCCCGGGGAACACCCGCTGGAAATCGGGATCGCCGACAAGGTTCCGCACCTTCCGGCCGAAGCCCACCGCCAGCTCGGCAGTGTGCGCGGTCTGAATCACTTTCTTCTCGGGCGACAGCCCCAGATACCAAGCGGGTAACAGGTACGAAGCAAATTCACTTTTGGTATGCCGTGGCGGCATGTTGATGATGAGGCGCTTGAGTTCACCTCGCGCCACCCGTTCAAAGGCATCCGCCATCTTGGAATGATGATAGCCCTCGACAAAGGCGGGCCACATCGCTCGTACAAAATCTAAAAAGGAAGCGTGCACGACCTCACGCTGCTGGGCGGTTTCGTATTCCTCCAGCAGCGCCAACATGCTCTGACGTTCTAGATCAGGAAGTTCCTGCACACGATCGAGCAGACTCTGCACTAAACGTCTCTACCTCCACGACCGCGACCACGACGCCTACGAGGCTGCGGTCCTAAAGTCGGACGGCGCCCCGGGGGTCCACCGGCAATAGCTCCCTGAAAATCTTGAATTCTTGGACGTGATGGTGGCATAAACGCCCCACCACCCTGATATCCCTTGCCTGCAAGTGAAGCATTGGTCTCGGGTACCGGCCCACCCACGTTGTAACCCGGACGAATGGGAGGCGGTGGTCTGCGTGGCGGTCCTGTTGGTCTACCCCTTGTGCCAATCCCAGCACCTAGCCTTTCACCAAGCGCATTACCATAGCGTTGATGCATGGCTTGTTGTGCCGCCATACGCTCGGCGTATCCGGCTGGAGCACCTTGAGCAGTCCTAGTGCCTGGGAAGTCCTGGGGTCTGTTGCGACCCGGGGGAAGGCTCGGTGTACTGCCCCCGGGTGTACCGTACCCACCACCGGGACCACGCCTACGGCGTAAGTTCATTGCAGCAAGGCCGCTGGGAGCATTACTTCGCGGATTAGCTGGCGTCATACCACCGCGCTGCTTCTTAACAGTGCCCTTGGATTTCTTCTTTGGCATAACTAGGTCCCTTTCTTTTTGGATTTAGATGGTTTCTTCGATTGCTTCTCGGGCTTTAGAAACTTGAGCGGTGGTCCGGGGTAAGCGTCCCAACGGCGAAAGCCGTGATCGTAAGGCATCACTTCTTCTTCTTACCCTTGGGCTTACCGGGTTTCCAGGTATACGCGGGGTCAAGATCGCCCTTGTAATATGTTTTGGTTTCACCACCGGTCCGATAGCCTTTGCGCACGGGCTTACCGACGCGCTTGCCGTATTTCTTAGCGGCTGCCTCACCTTCAGGGGTGTAAGCAAAATGACGATTGCCAACAACGGGCATAGGATTCTCCTAGGATTCTAAATTGGGCGTTCGGGAGGCACCTTGGGAGTGCATTACCTGAACAGAGGTATCTCGCTACAGCAAGAACTGTAAGGGAAGGGCCTAGGACAATCCTAGTCTAGGATGGTCCTAGTCTAGGATGGTTCTAGTCTAGGATGGTCCTAGTCTAGGATGGTCCTAGTCTAGGATGGTTCTAGTCTAGGAAGTTCCTAATCTCTTACATAACTAAAAAACTTAGGAACATACTAGACTAGGATTATCCTAGAGCGAGACTTTCTCCCGAACGATAACAGACTAGCCCCCCTTCACATGGTCGTCAAGAGTTCTCAATCAGGTCGGGCGGGCCC
>Ga0256382_1000026_pt1 | contig 9925 bp, 7 predicted proteins | sample LS1750viralmetaG_FD_189072 | JGI IMG/M metagenome (GOLD analysis project Ga0256382, IMG submission 189072) | Seawater viral communities from deep brine pools at the bottom of the Mediterranean Sea - LS1 750m | ecosystem: Environmental > Aquatic > Marine > Mesopelagic | place: Mediterranean Sea...
GATGTCACTTCCGTCCAAAGCAGCCATATCCATCAGACTAATTCTAGTAGCGTCTGAAAGTAAGTCCGTCCCGAAGAAAAGATTTGATTTTTCAGCAATAACAACCCTATTATCTCTCATTCCCTGACATACTGCAATTTTGTACCCTTCAAATACAGGCTCATAATCACCATTCATTTGATAAGCATTTACATAACCTAATGTAGATACTGCAGAAATATATAAAGAATAAGTTTTAGGTGACATATAAATATGTAAATCTTCTTTTCTTAATATGTTTGGAATGTTAGCTGCTAAGTCAGTTGTTGCCGTTTGCAAGTTAGCAATAATATTAGATGCCGTATAAGCACCTGAAGCAGAGGATTGAATAACTGTTCCATCTTGAGCAGGTAATAAAAGACCTGTTGTTGCTGTCATAAAGCCTTCAAATTCTCCTGTTGTAGCTGCTGCACCATTCCAAATTGAATCTTCAACTCCATTTGCTATAATCTCACCCATATAAGAGATAACATAGTCATCAAAAGATGCAGGTGGTGGTGCTCCTGCTCCTGCTCTCATTTGTAACGCTTCCCAAGAATCTAGTAAAGTAGATTTGCAAAGGTCTAAGTTGATTTGTAGATTTTTAGGTTCTAAAACTGCTTCAGTTAAAGCTAAAGTACCTGCATCTGTAAAGTCACAAGTTGCATCAACAACTAATGATGAACCTGCCATTTTTTGAATATTAGACTTATACTTAATATTCTCTATCATTGTTAAAAAATCCAATGATGTCGCTTGTTTTAAAGCCGCAGAGATGTAAAATCCTGCTGCCTTTCCTGCGAAATTTGATGTTGTTGTAAACGCCATTTTTTTATTGTTTTAAATTATTATTTATTTAAGTTATACAAGAATCTTTCTTGTTTAGATAACTTGTTGTATTCTTTTCTGCTTAGTGCAGGTCTTTCTGAACTAAATTTGTTTGTATTTATCGGAGCATCAGCAGGTTGTTCTGCTAATTCCGTTTTTAACTTTTCATTCTCAGCTTTAAGTTTTTTAATTTCATCTTCTGCTGAAAATTCTTTTACTTCTTTAGTAGTTATAGTTTTTGGATTTGTAGAAGGTTCTGCTACTTCTTCTGCCATTTCTTCAACATCATCATCACCACCTTCCTTATCTTCTTTTAGGTGGGCGACCGCGATTTCGAGGTTCTCAATTCTTTTTTCTAAACCTTTCCAGTCGCCAACATCTGCTTCTTCTTCTAAAGCTGTTTCTTCAGACGCTTCAACTTCTTCTTTTGGTGTTTCTTCTTCTTCAGTTTCACTTTCAAGAACCTCAGCTACGATACCTTCGTCTTCAACTCTAAAAGATACACCTGTATCTAGTTTATACGTTCCTGCTGGAACAGGTATTGTCGTGCCATCTTCTAAAAGCACGGAAACGTCCACTCCGTTTTCTAGTTCTTCAGCTGTAGAAACAAAAATAGTTCCACCATCTTCGGACTTCGCTTGAAATCCTAATTTAACTTGTTCTTCATTAAGACCAAGTGCTGATAATATTTGTTTTTTAATATCCATAGTTTTCCCTTTTTTAATATAATAGAATTATTGTTTAGTTGTTTGATTTTCGTGTATTATTTCATTTAACGCTTTTAATATTTCAGCGTCAGTAGGTTGTCTTTCAGACATCTTTTCCATTTTGTCCACAAAATACCCTTCTATCGACAAACCAGAAACAGAGCCATCAACCACCTTGTCCCATAAATCAGGATTGGAGATTTTTAGCTTGACAAACCAAGTGCCATCAGGCAAATTAAATCCGTAAAGTTTTGACTTATCTTGGTCGCCTTCTTTTATCCAACTTTCAGTTGTTAAAACTCCTGCTACCCTTTCTGAGTGTTCGTAAGTTGCTTTGTGGTGATTGTTATGTTTTAAATAAAGTTCACTAGCTCTTTTTATAGTCGATTTTGAGAAGTACACATAATACTCACTATCGGTTTGTGGGTCATATCTGAAAATTGACTTTGAAGGAATAAGAGCTGGAGAAATTATCTCGTGTTTTGCTTCGTCTACTTTAGCTAAACACAAATTGTTTTTCTCTTTACTCATGTAGACAAAGTTTTCTTCTATCGCAGGTGCGGACACAAGCGATATGGCATCAATTGCCAACGATTCTGATTCATCTTCGATAACTAATTCAACAATTTTAGTGTTTGAAGATTGGTCTGAATATTTTGCATTAGCATTTTCGCACTCCTCTATAGTGTCGTATTTACACTCCCCTTTTTCTCCCCATTTTATTTTTCCGTCTTTACATTTTTTACAAGGCATAATATATAGTATAATTTTAATTAATTTATTTGATTTTTAAATTGTAGCCCTTCTTCTAATTAAGGCTAATTTGTCTTGGCTGTTTGTCATATCATCTGTAACTACAAAAGCTTGTATAGGTTCAGGTGCAGTTACTCCACTTAAATCAAATGCTCCTGACATCATTTCAGGTGCGGGAGGAGTTGAAGTAATAGAAGCTACCGTACCACCACCACCACCACCAGGTTTAGCACTTTTTATAGCTTGTATATTCTTCATACCCATAGCAACAGCAGCAGCTGCTGCAATACCACCAAGAATTGGTCCGACATAGGGTATTTTTGCTAATGATGAATAACTATCTTGTGCTGATTGATAAGTAGATATTAGTGTGTTCATAATTGCAAATGCTTTTCCTGCTTCACTTTCTTCGCCTAATATCTTACTCATATTAGCAAAGCCGTCCTTCATGTGATTTAACTTTTGATCTTCAGTAAGCTCTGACCATTCAACCACCTTCTCATCTAACTCTTTTTTAGCCTTAGCATATTTCTCATCTATTTGAGCTTTTAATTCTTGGAAATTTTCGTAGTCTTTTATACGTTCTAATTCTGCTTCCTTTTCTATTTCTAATTTCTTTAAAGCTCTGTCCTTTAAATCTTCAATATCAAGAAGGTCGTTCTCTTGGCGGATTGCTCTTAATTCCTCTGCTTCTGTTTTTAGCTTTTCTTTCTTTTCTTTAGCTTCAGCTTCTTCTTTATCTTTAAGTGCTTGTGCTTCGGCTTCCTTTTCTGCTTTCTCTGTTGCTCTTAATCCATTCAAGAAGTTCTGTAAACTAATCTGTCTACCTGCTGCTTCTTGTCTTACATTCGCAAGTGCAATTTCAGCTTCAGCTAAAGCGTCATAGTCTTCTTCTAAACTTTCACCCATTCCAACCTCTATTTCTTTAAGTCTAAGGGTTTCTTCAGCTAATTCTATACGCTTATCTTCTAAATCCTTTTCTTTTGCAAACGCTTTTACAGCTGCTGCTTCCCTTTCTGCATAACTCTTTGTTACATCTTCAGCAACTAATTTTAGCTTTTCAATATCTGCTACACTTTTTGCAGTTTCTACATTTAATTCCCTTTGTGCATCACGCAGTTCTTGTTGTGCGTCCACCATTTCCATAGTAACTTTGACTTCCTCTTTTATTTCTTCTACAATACCTGTTACTGAATCCTTAGCGTCTTTTGCTGCACCTTTAAAATCGCCTTTAAAGAACTTAACTACTGCACCACCAAATTTGGACACTCTATCCGTTATTACAGCTATCGCAGTACCAACCGTCTTTAGTCCTTTCTCTAACAACTCAGCACCTGCTTTAGTTTGGGTTAAATAAGTAACTACTGAACCTAAAGCAATAACAAGAAGTCCAATACCTGTTGAAGCAATCCCTGCTTTTAGAGTTCCAAACATCTTTTTGGCTGTTGGTATGATCTTACTAAAAGATGCTTTAACACTATTAAGAGAAACACCCATAAATTCAAACTCACTTACTAATCCTTTAGCATCTTGCGTAGTGTCTTTAATATCGTTCTTTATCTTTATTTCTATTTCTTCTGCCATTTTTTTAAATTTTCATTGAGTTAAAATTTGCTGTAGCTGTCCATTTTACATTCATTGACGCTGCACCTGTTATCTTTAATTGCATATCATCACCTACGACTGCTATTCCACCTGTCCACCCACCTAGTATTGAAGAACCCCTTGAAATATTTGTAGTGAGAGTTTGGTCAAAATTAGCACCATTTATCATTCCTCTTAATGTGAAAAATGCTCTATCAAATACTGCACCTGTACCTGAAGCTCCACCTGTTCTAAAAGCATTAATATCTATACTATAAAAATAACAAGTATCAGAATCTCTAGCTATTGTCGTTACAGATGTATCTCCATTTATAAATAAAGCAGTAGAAGTAGCATCTGTTGTAGCTCCATTCAAAAAGAATGTCGTGCTTTGTGCAATTCCGTCACCACTACTGATAACTACTTCGCCATCTCTTATAGCCTTTCCATTACTTCCTAATACAACAGCATTATCCACTCCGTATGCTATTTGATTATTAGTACCTACTATAAGTGTGTTATTATTACGACCTGATAATTCATTATCTGTTCCTATAATATGTGCGTTCTGTGTAGCCGTTCCTGTTACATTACCTGTACCTGTTTGTAATAGTGATTTATTTGCAAATGCTCTATTTATTTGCAGATTGGGTGTAAAAGCACTACAAGTCCCTGTTGCTTTGTCAAATCTATAACCATAAGCTTCACAGGTACGTTGATTTGCCATTACACCTGTATTTGTGCCATCAGTAAAAGTAACAACTCCTAGTGCATCTATGTTATCTGGCTTTAATGAAAATCCTCTTTTATACTCCATTATGTTATTAATATAAATTCAACTTTTGAAAGCGAATTTGGTATATAGTCAATTTTATTTACTCTAAATAATCTATTACGGATAAAAATTTTATCATACCAGCGAAATACGTTAATATCAGATGGTGATAAATTTATCTTAGCTGTTAATATTCTAGTATTAGGATCGTATAATTCATCAAAGTATTCTTCATAATATATACTATAAATATTATTTACAGGTGGACTTCCTAAAAAGGTTGCACAAGCACCAAAGTTCATATCAAAATCAGTAGCGGTACTAGGTACTGCTGATACATGGCTCATTTGTCCAAATTCAGTTTTTGTTCCACCTGCTACTCCATTCTGAGCTGGACATTCCCAAGTATCAGTTGCAATACCATTCCATAATAATAGTCTAGGCTTGTTTTCAAAGCCTTCAAAACTTCCGTCATCAGCAGCCGAATAAATTACTGGAATAATAAAATTAGGAAATGCATCTTGAATAGGTTTACATATTGTCGCAGCAAAAGATTGAGGTTCTATTATTTCTTCACCAGTAAGAAGTGACGCTTGTGAGCCTATTAAAGACGTTCCGTCTAGCGTTAAACTACCATAGAGATAACCACTTGCTGCTTCTTTATATACTTTAAAAGCATAGTCTTCCTCATCTTCACTATATTTAAATACAACTTGCTTTTTTAATTCTAAAGGTTCTAACTTTAAATCTTTAGTGTCTAGTTTATAAGTCCAATCTCTAGTTGTAGAAGATACTTTAGCTGTTTTACCAAATACATCAGGATAAGGTTCAATTAATATTCGTGAAACATCATCAGGGTCAGGCATAGAAACTAAGTTAAACATTGTCATTATACTTTTCAAAAAATCCCATTGTCCTAGTTCACCTCTTAATGTATTCACTAATGTACTACTTACCATAGTGTCATTATTAGATACAAAAATAAGAGCTAAAAAATTATCACCATATCCGAAGCCTGAACCATATTGCTTAACTTTATCTGCTAAACTAGATTTACTCACCATTTTTAATGTGTCGCCATTATCTAAGTATTTCACAATATTACTAATGAAATATGTAAACGTACCTGAGCCTGAAAACTGGTGGGATTGATAAGTTGCCGAAATTGGTGTACCATTCTTTTCCCACCATACTTCAAAAAAAGGACTATCTGACGTTGGGTTATAAAAAGTACAATCTACATAGAAGCCATATCGTGTATTGTCTTGAATACAGGTAAAAGTATGTGTAGCACTATCCCACCCTGCATTAGTACCTGCACTTGTGGTATCAGGAAATTGTGCAATCGTATCACTTGTTTGTGTCCAAATAGTAGTGCTATCTGTAAATTCTAATAATACATTATTTACCCAAGTATTCGGAGCATTAGTAGAACCCCAATTAAAGTCCATATATAGATTAGAAAAGTTAGCATCAAAATCAAAGAAACTAGAAGTATATTCAAATCCTGATTGTCTAAAAATATTTCTAATTATATACAAGACTGAAATGCAAGGTCTAAAAGCTTGTTCTAAATTATTTACATTAGGTTCTGTTCCTATACAATCAATATTACCTTTCCAATCTATGAAAGGATATTTTAAAACAGCTGTTGTAGAAGCTCCTGCTGTTCCTGCAAAAGTATCTGTAGGTAGTGGATTAGTTAAATCTAATATATCATTCCAACTATTATCAATCTGAGTAAAATCGTATGAATGATTTAATTCTGAAAATACATCAGTTAAATCAGACAACTTCCTATCTGATAATACTTCTTTCAAAGCAATAGAACTAGAATATAAATTTACATTGTAACTTATTTCACCTTCTTTATCTATTATCTCTAATAGCCTAAGTGTTCCATCAAAAATTACTACTCCATTTTGTTTTAAAACTGATCTTGTTTGATTATAAGGATTAAAGTCATAAGCTGTTTCAATAGTTTTAGTAATATCAAATATATGTGTAAAGATTTTATTGTTTCTTTTAGTTCCTGGTAAGTCAAAAGATTTAGAATAGCTTTGTGGCTTTTCTATTGCATTTTTAAAATCATCTACATTTAATGTTAATGGTATATTTTCTTCTTCATATAAGTCGCAAATAACCTGACCATCACCTTCTTCAACAGTCTGTATTTCCGATACCGTACCTATCACTTCTATACTTGTTATATCGCAAATAACAAACGTACTATTTCCTCTGGCTGTTAGTATTAATGGCATTGAAGTAGCAGTAGCAGTAAAAATTAATGACTGGCTTGTATTAGCATTAGATATTGTTGTTGGAAATGCTCCACCTGCTCCATAATTTCCTATAAAATGTGGATATGCTATATTTGAATAACTACCTACCCACCATGTTATTTGTCCCGCGTGTTGTGTGTGCGACCATTTTAACTCATAACTTGCACCAATAGTTAATCCAGTTATCTCTTGTGCTACTCCACACGCTGAACCGAATGTTGTCCCCGACATCTGTCCATAAACTTTTAATACTCCTGCAGATACTGATGGTTCTGGAATTGTATTCCAAACAGCTCCAGTAGTATCTGAATGAAATCCTGTCCAACCACCTGAACCATAAGAACCTAATGCAATTACATCTGCACCAAAAGCTTGAACCTGCCCTATCCCATAAGCAGCTCCTTGATTAGTTAGATTGTTTGTAAAAAAACTATTTGCAGCAAAGTTACCAGTATTGACTTGCGTATTATAAGAATAGCCTTGATAGTCTTGTGGATATAATATTAGTTGTGTACTCATTAGATAGCTTGTTGTCTTTGATCTTTATTTCTTTCTACTTCTATTGTGTATTGAATAAGCTTATCATTAGCTTTTGTTTTCCTTACAAAACTTGAAGTAGTTACTATTACAGGTTCTACATACTTATTTATTATTCCCGCACTATCATCATCAGAATATTCATTTACAATATATACTTCAGGACTTCTTATGATACCTTCAATCCATACACTTTCTAAATCATTTAAAAAATCTGTATTTAACTTTATCTTTTCTTTTGAATTTACTCTAAAGTTTTTCTTACCACCTTTATAACCAGCAGGTTTATAAGTTAATTCATTCCATGTACCACCTAATTGAGTATATGTACTTTTGTTAGTGCTTACACTTTTAACTGACTTTTGATTAAACGTATAGTAATCCCAAGTACCTAATTTATTTAACCACGTAAGTCTTATTCCTTCATATCCAAAAGAATTAGAACAGATTATATTAATAGTATAGATTTGCGAAATAGCTAAAGAAGTAGGTGTAGTATCATTAAAAGCTTGTAAAGTGTAATAGCTTACATTTGCTTTATGTGTATGCCAATCAGTTCCTGCACCAAGCCAGTTGGTAAGGTTAGCAGGATATAAACCCATATATAATAAAAAAGAATAACTATAATTATCAGAAGAAGCACCTGCTCCACCACCTGAAGTTGCAGGTGTACTGATAGTAGGTTCATTTGAGAATAGCTTGAAAGTTCCTAATACACTACCTGCACTATCATACAATATTTGTTTTACATACAACATAGTATTAGTAGTACCATTTCCTGTTGTCCAACTAAAATCACTACTATTTAACATACTAAAAAAACTCAAAGTACCATAGTCTGTAAGTCTAGCATATTGTACAGCTGGAGCTTCTGTTAAAAATTTAGCAGGAGTATTGGGTAGCATAATATAATTATCAGCATCATAATTATATCCAAAATTTGAAGTATAGTAATCTTTGCTGAGTATATCTTCATTGTACACTACTCCATTAAAAACAAATAATGGTTGTGAGTTGACTTCTAAATTCGGATCTATTGCTACTTGATTTGGGTAATTTGGATCAGCATTAAAATATTCGAGGTAAAATTGTACCGTTACCCAAGTAGTTGAGTTTATACTTAAAGCACCTCTATCAATAATATGTATAGGAAATCTAAAAAGCTCAGAATAAGGTTCATCTTTATAACAAGAGTTACTTTCAACTCCTGAAGAAATAGTTGCATTAGACCCTTCATAGTCAGGTGATACAAAACTTTCTATTATTGGTCTTAAATCAAACATACCAACTCCTTTGTTATTTGGTGTTGTTTTTAAAGTCCCTACTCTTACAGAAGTATCATAAGATGTAACTAAGGATTTATCATTACTTATATAAACATTCGCAATATATTTAACCGACAGGGCTGTTAACGGAATACCTTGATCTTCTGAAATAGTATATATAAATTGTTGTGCTGCTGGACTTGTTAGGTAAAGGGGTTTCTGTTCTATTATTAACGACATTAGTTTATGTTTTTATTTATCTGTTTTATTTCTAATCTTAAATCATCTGCGAGTGCTTTTGCCAAATCAACTCCAAATTTAGGTAGTGCTAATTGTAAAGGTCTTTGATAAAACGCAACTCCTTTAATTCCTTTTGAGTATATACTTCTTGCTATTAAGTAACCCATACTTTTATAACTCATAAATTTACCTGTTTGTTTATCTCGCCATTGAAAGCCTTTCTTCTTTACCCACTTACTCATAATACCTGACATACCACCTTTAGCTTTTCCCACTAATGATGATCCTGTGCCAAACCTAAAAGGACTTGGTTTATTTTCACCATAAGGATTGGTATAATCTTGTGTCTGTTTAGTTCCTGAAACACCTTTATCTACAAACGCACCATAATCTTCCATAGAGAAATGAACTTCATATCCAAATAGTGTTTCAACAACTTTAAACTCTAAACTATTGTAAAGTTCCTTAGTTACATTCTTTCCTTTTTTAGTTAATATAGTCCGAGCTTGTTTTACTATATACTTGCCAAAACTTTCAAGATACTTTCTGGTGTTATCAGTTTTCATTATACAAGAGCTACAAATATTTCTACCTGAGCATCTGTAGTGGCTGAAGGTCTAACATCAATTCTTGTTATATCTTCTAGCGTACCAAAAGCAGGAGTAGTATCTTCTTCACCTATTGCACCTTCTTCTGCTTGAAATAATATATGAGAAGATACAGCTCTTAATGTTACTTGATAATTAGTGTTGGTCGTTACTATAGCTAGTTTTATATCTTCAGTTGAACTTAAATTAGTTACTCGAATATATTTAGTGTTTTCAACATCTAATCTAGTATTACCTGCTGAAGCGTGAGGTGTTGAAGCAAAAGCTGCTATAGTTGTAGTTTGACTATGAGTACAAGTTAAAATTCTTTCATAAGTATCTACTATGT
>Ga0256382_1000028_pt1 | contig 9138 bp, 15 predicted proteins | sample LS1750viralmetaG_FD_189072 | JGI IMG/M metagenome (GOLD analysis project Ga0256382, IMG submission 189072) | Seawater viral communities from deep brine pools at the bottom of the Mediterranean Sea - LS1 750m | ecosystem: Environmental > Aquatic > Marine > Mesopelagic | place: Mediterranean Sea...
AGTATTATTTTTACTATCGTTACCACCAAAGATTAAATTTAATAAACTTATTGGATTTAATGAAATTTTTGATTCTGCCATAATTTAAGTAAGTGGCTCCGAAGAGCCACTCATTCTATATTGTTATGCGTTGTTTATATTTTGAATATATTCAACTGTTACAAATCCTATTCCAGTTGTTCCAGCAGAAAAGTCAATGTAAATTGGTAAATCACTTGAACCTATATCAGCCCAAGTATCGCCATCAGTAATTGTACCTGTAGATCCATACTTAAATACATTAGCTGCTGTTCCTGCTGCTAAAGCAGAAAACAATTCAGTTGATGTAGATGTAGTGCCCATAGAAATATCAGCTGCGCCACACGCAGTTGTAATATTAATAATGATCTCAGTGATTTGACTATTAGCTGGAATGACAATTCCAGTATCTGCAGCTGTAGTGGACTGAGTCCATCCTGCAGTTTGAGCCATTTTTACAAAACCGACGTTTTTAACATCAGTTCCAACCGTAGTTCCCGTTGTATTTGTGATTGGACCAGCTTTAATTGGTCCAGAAAAAGTCGTTGTTCCCATTGTCTACCTCCTTATTAGTAGTCGTTTTAAGTCTTTGGGTGTTAAAAAAAGAGGGCGAAATCATTTCGCCCCCTCTTATAAAATTAATTAATTACGCTCCTGGAGTTCCAAAAGCACCTCTCCAATCGGTAAAACCGAAGGAGTATCTTTCAGATACCTTGTAGCGTAAATTGCCTGTTTCAAAATCTCCTTCAACAGATTTTTTGATCGGGCGTCTTACAAAGTGTTTTAATCCATCAGGCACATCAGTCATAATGAAAAATGCGTCTGGATCAGTTAACCTTTGGTTGACTGCAACTCCTTGAGGAATCATCCCCATAGATTTAGTTGCATTGATGTCATTGTCAGCAGTTCCTGGTCGTAGGTTGCTTGCAACAATTCTCTCTGCTACGAACATTAATTCAGGTGGTACAACTAGCTTCATGCCCTGAGCAGCGATAGGAATTTGTCTATCGTCTACCATTTCAGTAATTAAGATTAACATCGCTTCAAGAGATGTTTCACTTAAATCAGCATTAGTCGCTAATTGGTTTGAATTAGTACCTCCACCGCCAAGTGGATGCACTTTACTAAATAATGTCAGACCATCGCCACCAGTCACTGGACTGGATGAAGTTGAAAATCCATTATTTAAAATGTTCATACCTTTGATTTCTTTGGTATGTTGCATTGAACGAGCAAGTGCTTTCGCATACTTTGCTCCAAGAGATCCATAAAGACCATCTTCCTCTGCTTCTTCAGTAATTGCAAAAGCGAGTGCAATAGTTTCATGGACGTATCTTGCTATTATACCTTCAGCACCACTATCATAAGAGATAGCAGCACCTTCAGCTTTAACTGGGGCAGCACCAAATCCGTACATTTGAACGTCTTCTTCAAATGCCTTTTTTGATGTTTCAGTTGTATATACTTGTCTCCATTGTTCTGGATACATATCGTATTCCATACCAAAAATAGTATTGAGACCGAGGTTTAGCTGCTTAGTAAATAATGATCTATTTAATGCCATACTATCCTCCTATATACCAGTAGAACGAGGTGCTAAAATGTGGTTGTTAATAACAACTTCTATTTCCGCATTCTCGGCTGCTGTATTGCCGGGTATCTCTGACATTCTTAAAATTCTCAGAGGTAGTGCTGTTGCACCTAGAGTATCCATATCCGCTTCCTGTTTGGAATGAAAATATGGACTAGCACCGGCAGTTAAAAGCACATTGCAAAGTTCTCCAACATTTGCTTGTGCAAAGGCCCCATTGCCTGCTTGGATTTGAAAAGTAATATTCGGGTCGTCATAAACGTAAGCCTTAATTGTAGTTCCAGACTTAACATTTGTTCCTCCCGTCCATGTTTTTTCGAATTTCACATCACCTGTGACGTCTTCGATGTATTCAACGCCATAAAAAACGCCTATTGCGTTTAAGTTATTTGCATATGCATCTAATTCGCCATCAGCTCCCAAAGTTACAATATCACCATAATAAAACGAATCCGCTTCACTATTAGCGATAAAGTATTGGTTAGCTCGGATAACACCACCCGTAAGATGTCTTAATGGTATAAAACCATTAGGGGTGTCTACGTTAGCCATAATAAAATCCTTTTCCTAGCTATGCTACGGTTTATTCTTTGATTCCACCTCTAGTAACACTGGTCTTATGGTCTCTATGAATTGGATTTCCAACTTGTTCTACTCTATGTAGGTCGTTCTTAACAGCTTCCATCTGAGAGTCAGTTTTATTCTGATAATACGAATTACGTTGGTTAACCATTTCTTCTGGCATTTCGCACAGTACCATACCTTCGATTCCAATGTAACCTGCATAACTTCCGTGTTCAATGGTAGGAGCATGAAAATCTTTTGGGAGAGTTTCAACTTTTCTTGGCTCCCAACCTTCTCTGCGGCGTTTTGCCCAGTTACTTGGATTATCTACTCCAAGTATTTTAGTTGCAATCCATCTCTGCGTGTAGCCAGGCCGAGTTGGAGGTGCTTCTAATAAAGAGGGTGGTTTCCACTCAGTTTTTCGTGTACTCTCATCACGTGTTTCTCTCTCTGTCTTTAGAGAAGTGCTTTTCTTTTTCATATTATTAAGCTCCTTTATCTGTTGCTTCATAACTCGCAAGTTCCCTTGCGTATCGTTTAAGCGCCGCTGGGTCATTAATATCAATACCAAATGTTATAGCATTTTGTAAATCATCTTTTGTCAGCTTCACACTTTTCGCAGCGTTTTGACTTGATCTCGAAACACCTGCTACGGGTGATTGCGCCTTTACTTTTGACTTTAACTCTTTTTGCTCCCCATTGGAAGTGTTTTCTTCACTTTTTACTAAATCGGGATAAAATTTACTCATTCGTTTATCCATTTCAGTATAATATTCCTGATCTGCCATATCATATCCTTCTTCAGTTAAGTCAGCGTCAATTCCAAAAGCCAATTGGGTTGCAGCCCTATGACCTGCTTTATTCCACCAACTTGAATTTTTTTCTATCCACTCTTTCGCTAAATGAGGAATTTCTGGAGTTTTTGCTTCTGATTTTACTTCTGGAGTTTCCTGAACTGATTTAATTTGACTTCGAACATCAGCCATCTCATCCATTAGCTTTACTTGCTTTTCAGTATCGCCACCTTCAATAGCTTCCTTTAAGTTTTTTGAAACATTTTGATATTGCAAGTTTAAGTCATTTTTAGTTTGAGTAGTTGCATTTGTTTCCAATTTAGCCAACCGTTCCTCTAGAGCCCGTGATTTATCCTCTTCTGCTTTTCGTCTTGAAACTTCTTTTGCAATTCGATTTTTTACACGGTCGCTATAAGGCTCTTTTTTAATATTGTCTAATTCACTTTTAAGTGACTCAACAGTTTTTGCTAAATCTTCTTTAGGAGCAACTTCTTCTTTTTCTTCCTCTTTTAAAGAGTCAAGATTTACACTTGGTTCTTCTTGAGGTTTTTCTTTTTCTAAAATTTTTACCTCGATGTCATCATCAGGGGTAATTTTTTTTACTTCTTCATTCATAGTATTCTCCCTATGTATTGTCGCAATTAATGCGTGTTTAAAGATTTTGAGTTATTGCATCTGGATTTGGTAATACAGCCAATACCTCGTCATCATTTAACAGAATCATCTTAACACCTTTAATGTCAATTTTTGACCCTGCGTATCTGCTATATACAATAGTATCGTTAATTTTGCACCAATTTTCTTCACGATTGTTATAGCACTCATTTCCCATCGCAATAACACGCCCTTTAGAGTTTAAATATTGTTGTTCTTCTAAATTCTTATCAGTTAAAATTATACCTCCTTTTGTTTTTTTAATAACTCCCGCTGGTCTTACCAGCATTCTCCATCCACATGGTATGGGTAAATCTTTTTTATCTGGATCAGGGATATCATTATCCGTAAACCATTCTTCATTCCTCGTTACCATCGTCATCTCCCTCTATATATCGTTTTTCAATTTCTAAAGCAATACTAGAAGCTTTATCCAAACCTTCTGCTATTCCTTTCGCTTTCTGATACGCTTCATACGTATCAAAACCTGGTGCTATTACTTTTGTAGCTAATTCAGTTTTGTATTTTTTTATCTCTTGCAGTATCGCTTCGACTACTGGTATTCTGGCCATTTTCTTTTCTCCTTTTGTAATACGGATTCCCTGCTCTATAAACATCCATTAAAGAATTAAATGTTTTATCGTAATTCCCATTTATTTCTTTACTTGCAGCTGCAAATAAATTTGGTTTAAATAAAGTTAAAGGAACTTTCTTATTTTGTAAAAACTTTCTTGCTTGTCTTACCTCCTCCCCTGTCGGTCTATTTTTTTGATTTTTGCGATTTTCTTGCATTACGTGTTTTCATAATTTGATCAACTGCTTTTAATTGTAGTTCTTTATCTTTCCTGTTTTGTATGCGGTCATCTAATTGTGCACCTTGTATAAATCTCTCTTTTCGAATATTCATCTCCTCTTGCTTAATGGCAAGTTCACCTTCTTCTCTCGCAGCTTCACGTGATTCTTTTTCTTGCTCAGGATTAGGCGGTTGATTTTGTGCCAGTTGTTGGGCAGCTTGAGCTTCAAACTCTGATATTTTTGCTTCCATTTCTGGTGACATATCTTCTTCTTCTATTTTATTATCCTCATCAAAATCAGGAAGCGGTAATTGAACTTGTCCTTGTAAAGATGCTTGCATCTGTTGACGGTATTGGAAAGCTAAATGCTGTCCTATATGCGCCAGCATAGGTCCTAGTAACGCCTCTTTTGCTTCTGGTCGTCCTCCATAACGAGGATCGCTAATAAATTGTTCGTGAACAAGCATATGCGCTGCATGTACCTGGTCAGGAAAAGCTTTTATTGGTTTTCCATTCAATAAAGCCATATTTTCTGAAACGGGATCACGACGGGCAATATCATCATCGTCAACGACCAACTCATCGGGATCAGGTAAGTTTAAAGCCAGTATTAAACGTTTATATGCTTCCTTTATATCAATTATTTGAGGAGCTGATTGCGCAATTTGTAAAGTCGTCTGCGCTAAAGCTATTCTTTGTGCTTGGGAAAAAATATTAGGGTCAGAAACAGGGATAATATCAATTCTATCATCAAAATCCCTTCTTCTTACTGATAATTCTTGCCCAATCACTTCATATGGATAGACATCATCTAAATATTCACCGTCCAATTCACCAATTAGCTTTAATTCCCGTGCTTGTGCGTGATGTACACGTTTATGAATGGCTGAAAATATCTTACTTCCTTGCTCTATCTGCGCAATAGTGGTTCCAACGGGAGATGTCGCCGCTGCATCGCCTACCATCGCATCTGCAATACTTGAAAACCGTCTTCCTGACTCTGTTAAAACTCCTAAAAGCTGCATTAATGTAGGAGAAGGCTCTTTAAATGGTAATTGCATAAATGATTTTTGCAAATCATCGCCATATGCCTCGACTTCTACCCATGAACCTGGTGATACTGTCATATCCCCGCCTTCAATACGTGCACCTTTCGCTTTAAATCCTCCATTTAAGTTAGCGAATGCCGCAGAGTCCAGTAAAGCCCGTAAAGCTCCTGTACTTGCATGCTGCAATCCACCAATCATATGAATTAGACCAAAGCCATAAAATCCTAAACCCGGTAAATATTTATAATGCACGAAATATGTGCGTTTTCTTTTTAACTCATCATCCTCTTTCCAGTTTCTTCTTATTGCTAATATCGCTTGAGACTGCCTATCAATTGTAATAATATAAGGAAGTGCTATTGCCTTTTCATCTTCTGGATCCTCTATGTTATAGTCCGTATGTATTTCCAATACAGTGTGAATATTCTCGCCTAATGTATCTGAAATGCCGTCCAGTCGATTAATTGTTTGATTCACAATATCAACATCATCCGCTTGTGTTCCTGACGCCAATTTTATTTCTTTATAAAATCCTGTTTTAAAATATTTCTTTAATTCATTTGCATTTATTTTCATTACCTGAGTATAACGAGGGGATGTCTCCAAATCCACTGTCTCATATGAAACAACAAAATCCTCTGCAGGAATAAAGGATGACGCCACCCTATCAAGGGTAGGGTCATAATAGACTTTTTTGAAGGCGGACCCTGACACAGCCAAATAAAAAAGCAACTGGTCGAGTTCATTGAAATACTCGGGCATCTCTTGAGTCAATTGATAATTCATGTATTCTTGGACTCGTTGTGCCTGTTTCATTTTTTCTTCCGTTACTTTTCCAATGATCTGCGTTTTTACAGGTCCGCCGGGAGGAAACATCTCTGCAATGGCACGTGCTTGAAACTGCGTCGCAGCTTCTGCCATTAAAGGATTGTGAACACCCGATGCTCCAGGAAATGGATCATCACGGTCTTCAGTAATAATGCCGAGCATGCGAAGACCACGTGAATACTGTTCTTCCCAGTCTTTTCTACTTGATCTGTCGCTGTCGTATTTTTCGATTAAATCGGATGCAATTCGTGTTAATTCTTTTTTATCTAATGTTTCTGCAAGATTGGAAAAATGGTCTGTATCAAGAGGCTTTACATATTCCTCTTCAAGATTAACCTCGACCCCTGTCTCCAAGATTCCTGGTTCGGGAAGTTCTACCGCCAATTCTTCCATGTTTAAAACTTCTTCAGGCATTTTTCTTTTTCCTTTTCTTTGCCATTTTTTTAAATGTTTTCGCTAGAGTATATCTTTTCGAGCCAGGAGGACAGGACTTTGACCCAAACTTTTTTCCGGTGCAAACTCCTTTCGTCCCTCTTTTCTTAATGGACGATGTCGCTTCTTGTATCCATTGCTTTGATGACATTACTTTTTCTTTTTAAGCAAGTCACGTGCTATTTTTTTTGCGTCACCTCTTGAAATGCTTCCATTAGCGACAGACCGTACCAATAAGTTTCCAATGACACCTCCCATCAAATTTCCAATTTTAACGGGCTTCATATATCTTCCTTTTTTATTTGGGGATTCTACTACCATTATGTTACCTTCTTTTTATTTTTAATTTTTTTACCATATTTTTTCGTCCATTTTTTCGCAATCTTTGGATGCTTCGCATAAAGATATTTGCGTTGCTTTTCTGACTTAAAACCCATTAATGGCAATCACAGTCGCATTTCTTTTTCTTGCAAACTTTCACATCCTGCAGTTCTTCAACCGCTTCCTTGATACTCTCGACAATCTCATCTTCTTTTCGATGCGCTGATTCCAATTTCTCCAATTGCTTTTCAATTTTACTTAATAGTTTTTTCATCTTTTCAACTTTTTCTTTGATTTTTTTAAAATCTTTGCTTTCCCTGATTTTCTCTCCGCTTGTCCTTTAATAATATTATTAATTGCCCTTTTTACTTTAGGCACTTCCTTGTTTCCCATTCCTTTAAGTTGTGATATTAAATTTTCAAAGTCTGCCATATTAATCCTTATGTGGGTTCTTTGATTTTCTTTTAGGCATATTCCTTTTTAAAAAAGAAATATCTTTATTGGAGACAGGATAGAGTTCTTTAGTTATACCCATCTGAAGCTTTCTCTTTTCAGAGAGTCCATCAACTTTTTTATCAAACTTTTGAGGTCCCGTAGGATTCTTATATCCCATTTTCTTTCCTTTCGATATGACGTTCGTGAACTGCCCTCGTGACAGTGTCATTAACTTGTCTTTTTGTTGATCTTGCCTTTTCCTTTTTTTGATCCCCATTTTCCATAGGATTCATTCGCACTTGCCTTTAATTGCTTTTTCGTTCTTTTCTTTTTGTTACGCATTGCGATGGATTCATCTTTTCTATCTTTGTATCCTTGGTTCATTTTTAGTCCTTCCCATATTTGATTGTTGTTACTTTATCGCCGACTTCCTCGATGAGGTCGCCATTATTCGCCATAGCTTTTTTCAGCATTGCGTTATCCTTGCGGCACGCTGGATATTTTGAATAAAAGCGGTCTTCAGCTTCGTCATAAGCGGCTTTATATTGCAAGCCCCTAGACGGCTTGTCTTTCGTTGCCTTATACATTGCAGTCATAATGACCTCCTTAATAAATATCTATATCATTTTCACGTCGATGTCTAACTATAAAATCTCTTTTCACTTATTTTTGATTTCATAGGCTTGTCATCCCACTCGTCAAGATACTTCGGATCAAGGGGATGCGCCACGAGAAACTGGTCCCGAATCAACTGCCACGCCTGCGTGCACGTATCGACATAGTCATCGTGCTTTCCGTAGGGAAACGATGCGCATTCGCCAATAATGTCCTCGACCCACAGCTCGTCTGATGGGACCCACACCAAGCCACTCTGCAGCATGGGCGCAATCGCATGGGCCCGTGAAACCTTATCCTTGTCTGGACGATACTCGTGAACGGGAATTCCCGCACGCCGCAAGTCCTGCAGCAGCGACTGCCCTGATGCACGTTTCTCGATTAACACCAGATTCGGCTTGTACTCCCAATATGAGTCCTGGGCGATTCTCCTTAAATCAGGGTACTCGACCCGATCCCGCCACGCTTCAATGAGACCGACGCATGCCTCGACTGTTCCTGAATCCTCGTTCAGGCGGGAGAACACTCCCCACGTCGTTCGTGCGCTGAAGTCAGCGGACTCTTTCGTAGAGAACGCCGTGTCATAGCTTTGAATGATAAAATCGTATCGTGGCTCATAATTTAATTTTTGCCACCAGTCCCTCTTGAGTATGGCGCCTTGCTCCGCCGACGGGCGTTGCTGGTAGAGTGACTCCCATACCCTGTCGCCGACAGTCGCCCTTATTTTCTTGAGCTTCTCGACGGAGTATGCTTCGGGCCATAAGGCATCGCCATTTGCGTTGATCGCAGGCAAGTCAAGAATTTTCCAATCCTCATCTGAGTTCTCCAAAATCCATCCGGCCAAATCCTCCTCGTGCCATCGTGTCTGAATCAAGATAATAGCACCCCCAGGCTGGAGACGTGTATAGGCGACGGACTTGTACCATTCGATTAAGTTCCGTCTTTGAAGTCCTGACTCCGCTTCCTCACGGCCCTTGATCGGATCATCAATGACCAATAAATGGGCGCCTCTTCCCGTAATGGCGCCTCCCGCACCAACGGCG
>Ga0256382_1000033_pt1 | contig 8430 bp, 20 predicted proteins | sample LS1750viralmetaG_FD_189072 | JGI IMG/M metagenome (GOLD analysis project Ga0256382, IMG submission 189072) | Seawater viral communities from deep brine pools at the bottom of the Mediterranean Sea - LS1 750m | ecosystem: Environmental > Aquatic > Marine > Mesopelagic | place: Mediterranean Sea...
CTTGAAGCAGCAGTAATACGACCCTGTTGGTCTACTGTAATACTTGCTAAAGTGTATGAACCTGGCGTTACTGCCGTATCATCTAAAGTAATAGTTAAAGTATCAGTTGCGCTTGCCGCAGTTGTAATCGCAGTTCCACCCGCAATATCAACTGTATCTCCACTTCCAATTGTCTGTGAACCAGAATCTCCTGTTAAAGTCCATGAATAGCTTTCTGCACTTGGAAAGGTTATGGTTTCTACATCTATTGCGGTAACATGACCAGTAGCATTTGTAGTTACACTACCTACAACATCAACTGTTCCAGCATATCCTGGTGAAGCTGAACTTGTAGTATCGTTTCTTGTTGTTGAATCGTGACTTACCGTTAATGTGTTCGTTGCACTGGCAACTGTAGTAATATATGTTCCACCAGCTATGTCAACTGTCTCTCCGTCATCTATTGTTTGAGAGCCAGAGTCTCCAGTTAATACCCAAGTGGACATAGTACCAGGAGACGAACCTGATGAGGCAGCTGTTAAACGACCTTGTTGATCTACAGTTATACTTGCGTATGTGTAAGAACCAGGTGTTACAGCTGTATCGTCAAGATTTAATGTAACCGTATTAGTAACGCCTACTACTGAACTTAATGCAGTACCTCCTGCTATATCTACCGTTTCACCGTCATTTACTGTTTGGTTAGCCCCACTATCTCCAGTTAAAACCCAACTCGACATAGAGCCAGAACTTGTTCCTACAGTTACCCAGTTGTTAGACCCTGTATGATATTTAAGAACATCTGTATCTGTTCTATAAATTAACTGACCCTCGCCAGACAGTCCTGCAGGATCAGAAGTTTCGTTATCTACTTTAAAGCCAACAAGCTCTGAGTTTTGGAGGTTTATGTCTACATAAAATTTATTTTCTGCCATTTTTTATTTCTTTATTCTTAATTAAATATTGCTTTGCCAGTAAACTGACCGTTAAAAGTTAAAGTGCATTGATTTACACTATTATAATCCACCTGACACTCTATTTCTTCGTCTGCTCCGTCTACAACAGAAACCGCAGGTAATTTGTTTAAGTTGTGATTTACTACAAAAACATTGTTTGATGGAGTAAGAGTCACAACTGCATTTTTGTCGCCTGGAACATTTGTTCCATAGTCCAACAAAGATATAAAATAATCTTGATTATGTTCGAAGCCCCCATTGCTTGCTGTGTGAGTCAAACTTATGTCATAAAAATTAGGCTCTGGGCCGTTCTGAGCAGAAGCCACCCATGAAAAAATACCCCATTGAGATATATCGGAACACTTAGAAATGATCACTGAAGAACCAACAAGAGGTGATGTGTACCAAGAGGATATATCTACATTGGGGTGTCCCACTTGTGATTTACTAATTCTAAACCCTGTAACAGTGTTGAAGGCAACAGTATTGGACTGTTGAGGATCAAAAGTTATACTACCAGAGTTTCTTGTAGTTTGCCCTGGAACATTTGCGTCAATAATTTGATAATAAAATCTTGGAACATCTAATTCCACACGAGCGTCTATATTTAAAAAATCTGCTACTGATTGCGCAGTAAAATTTTTAGTTGCATTTAAAAAACTTGCATCTGTTCCTATCCATTTATCATTAGCCTTAACTACATCTTGATTTATATATGTACTAATTCTTGCCATTTAACTACCTGTGCTTATTATTACCCATTACTTTTTCAATTCCTCGTGAACCGAAGTATGCTCCAACAATTAAAGAAAGAACTCCTGCTACTGAGTCTAATTCATATCCTAAGTACCAGCCAACTATATATGCTATTGAAAAAAAGACTAATGTTATTGGACGAACATTTTGACTCATCCAACTTGTAGAGGCCATATCAGCACTCCACCTTTTACTTACTTCTTGCATTTCAATCATATCCAACTCTAAAAGTTTCATTGCTTTTTCCTTATCTTCTGCTGGTATGTGCGGATCAGTTTGTATTATGTTTTTTACCACACCCAAAACACCTTGATCAGGCAACACATCTCCTATAGTGCCTAATAAGCCTGGAGCAGCTTTTGCGAGAAAAGCACCCACTTTAGTTTCAGAAAATTTCTTTTTTGCCATTTTATTAACATTTCCACCTTCTTCGAGCTTGTCTTATTCTCGAATTAGGATCATTTCTTGTAGCAGCGCTACTTCTTTTTAATTGACCTAAACTTCTTGCGCAATATGATTTGCGTCTGTTGGCCGCTTTACTACCTCTTTTTACCTTACCTGTTACAGCAGTTTTTAATTTGCTGCCAGGATTTTTTCTTCTATACTCAGCAACTCCTTTTTTGGTCATACCCGCTCCTGATTTGGTCGACCTATAATTACCACCTTTTCCAATTGTCCTTCTTACAGCCACTTTACTTTTTCTTTTTCATAGTTGCTCCAGCAATTCTATCTGCTTTTGTAATACCAGGGTTGTTGTCAATCCCTGCTTTTACACTTAGCATGCCAAAGCGGTCTACATCTCTATTTTTAAAAGTTAACTTGTCGTAGTCCTTTTTATTCATTTTTTTTGCCATTATTTTTTATTTTTTGGTAATGATTTAATTTTTCCGTTTTCTGTTCTCGCATATCTATGCGTAGAAGTTTCTTTACTTGGTATTAAAGTTCCGCAATATCTGCCGCCACCATATTGCCAACACACCTTTTTTCCTTTAGTTCTACCTGCCACTTTTATATAATTTTATATTTAGTTTTACCGTCTTCTTTATATGCTTTTAAGCATCTCCCTCTATTATCTTCTTTAGAAACATACGAAACATGTAGCCAGTTAGGATTCATGTCTGTTCCAAATTCCCATATAAGTTGATCAAAGTCACACATTTCTTTAATGTATATAAACATTTCAGCATTGCTTTTGTAACCATACACATCGTCAATATCAATTGCTTGACCTTTACAATGCTGACTGGAACTAACTCCTCCAATCGCCTCATTTAAAACAGGAGATCTGAAAAAAGAGTTAACCTTTATAGGGCCGCCAACCCACCTTCTTAATGGTTCAAACACATTCTCAGCTGTCAACTTCATTGCTTCTACTTGCGTAGGGTTAGGTGTGTTGTCTATTCTTTTACGTTTTGCCGTATTAGAATGAATAGCCTCTGCGTACGTTATATGTTCGCTAATTCTCATAACTCAATATTCAATCCTATAGTAGATTTAAAAATTTCTGCATCCCAAAATCTTGTATATTCTCCTTCTACAAATATACCTAATTTTGAATTAATGTTCCAGCCTAAAATTAAGCCAAATTGATAATCATCCCACTGCTCTGGTTCGGAATCTATTTTTAATCCGCCCAGCCCCCAGTTGTTTCTATTTAAATAACTGAATGATTCATCTCCCTTAAAATAATTGTGATAAGGCAATATGTAATTAGCATAAGCATGAATCCATATTTTATCAGTATAGCTATACCAATCTGCTCCAACGATCGGAGCGACTTCTGCAAAAGCGTCTAATAAATCCCATTGTTCTCGATTATATCTGTTCATTAAATCAGCAAATACTGTTTGACGAAATTCTAAATCACTATCGGCTACTATATTTCCATCAGGGTCTACCCAATACCAATCGTAAACTTCATTGCCTAACTCGTCTGTTTGAGTATAAGCTATATCATCATACCCATATTCAAAACCTAAACTGTACCAAGGATTAGCTGCATACTCAAATACATTTCCATCAGGATCAACATATTCAGTAGTCTCATTCAGCCAAATTTCTACAGGGTTGTATCCAAAAGCTTGATTATGTGTTCTTGCAATTACTCCAGCACTGATGCTAAATTTTTTACCTATTGGTAGTCTACCTCTAACTTCAGCAGAGTTGTATTCAAAACCTACATTACCCTCAGCTCTTGATTCGATTTTAACAATGTGATGCTTACCCGTATGCCTAAGAAAGTAACGATGGTTTGTAAACACCTCACCTCTTTCTCTTTCTTTCTCCCAATGAAATAAATATTCAAATCCGTTAAATGCAGCTGTTGGAGAAGATAGCGCTACATTTTTTTCTGTTCCATCATAATACGCCTTTTCTTTATTTTCATAATCAAAACGAGCAATTCTTCTAAAACCAAAGCCGTATCTATAATCAAACTCGTGGTATTCCGTTGCATCCTGTACAATAGGCACATCGTATAAATTACCGCTTGGGTTTGTTCTTACTATATAATCAATAGATTGTTTTTGATAAGGATTGCTTACATCTCCTGCAACATAAAATGTTCCGTATTTTAAAAAGTCTTTATATACTTTGTCAAAAATATTTTCTTTATTAAATCCTTTTTTTAATTTTTTTATTTCTTTTTTACTTGGCTCTTGTATTACTTGAGCTTGCGCACTAAATGTAAAAAAGGCAAGTAAAAAAATTATAACCATATACAGTATTGCGTTTAATGCGAACTTTTCTGTTTTTTCTTTTCTGTTCATATTTAAAATTTACTTTTTACTATTTTATTAATATGTTTTTGAATTAAAATTAAAGACCCTTCAGGTAATTTTAATGTAATATCGCTTTCTACTTTTAATATAAGTTTGCGATTGTGATACAAACACACAGTCGGTAAAAACTTTATTTGTTCTTTTTCAAAAATTTTAGGATGTTCTGTCATGGCTAAACGCAATAAATCAGCTCCTTCTAATTTGCTGATGTCTATCTCATTAGCCTTAACAAAGTCGGCTGAATATTGTATGACTACAATTCCGTCTTTATAAGATTGTGCAAATGTTAGAGTAGGTATTAAAAATAATATTATAATCCATAGTCTCATCTGTCTTTTGTTAATTCAAATATGCGTTCTTCCAGTTTTTCAAGAGTAGCTTTCATTTCTTTTACATCCTCTTGTGTTGTCATAATGGCATCACGAATTATTTGATCTTTATAAGTAAACTCAGTTTTAGTTACTTCTGGTTCTGGCAGCTCCATAGCCCTTGCTATGTCAGCTTGCAAAACAAAATACATGCTACATAAGGAGACAGTAAAGCCTACGATCATTGAGATTGTTTTTAAATCTAATGTAACTTTTGTGTCTTGTCCTATTTCTTGTGCCATTATTTATTTCTTTTAACGCTTCTTCCACCTATACGCTTATTCCTGGCTCTTGCCGCTGCACTTACTTTGGCTTCACCAGCTTTTCTAACTTTAGAAATAATGGCTTTTCTTTTAGCTAATGCTTTTTTATTTACAGGTTTTACTTTGACATTTTTCTTTTTTCTCATGATTATAATTTTACCAAATTGCTAAAAGTCCATCACATGTAGTTCCTGAAGCCATAACTTGTACAACTTGAACAGGTAAATATGTTCCTACTTTTATGTTATAAAATGTTACTATATCTCCCGCTACTGTTCTAACAGTAACATTGTAATACTCAGTTGCGTAACCAGCAGCTGCTGTTTGATCTGATACATATATTAAACAACCTTCTGAGTTTGCCTCTACAGCTGAACCGCCAAATGCGCCACCATAAGCTGGATACCATTGTAAGCCTGTTCCAGCTTGTGAGTAAATTCTAAAGTTATCGTCATAAGTTAAGTTTGTACCAAATATATTTGCGCTTAGTGTTAACTGATCTGCATTAACAACAGCTGTTACTGAAGCAATAGTACGAGCGTCTGTATTTAAAACAATATCTCCTACCTGCACGCCTGAAGTTATAAAGTTTACCTCGTCATCAACTAAAGCGTTTTGTCTAACTATAATATAGTTTTCAGGACTTGCGCTAAATATATCAGCACTAAGAGACAACTGAGTGTTAGAATCTATAGCGTCTACATTTGCATTGCTTGGATCAGTAAGATTGTATACTACATCTTTTACTCCTGTAGCTACTACAGGTAGAGGAGTTACTGTGCTGTTAAAATTAACAGCAGCATCTATAAGCTTGTCTGCTGAGACAGAACTGTTTGCTCCGTTGACAACAAAGTTGCCAACTCCATTACATGCTAAAAAGTTTGGGTTTGGAATAGGGATAGTGTCGCTTGGTACAACTGCAACTACTTGACCCGTGTTTACGGTTATTTTTGGGTATGCCATTTTTTTATTTTAGAGGGTTAAAAATCTCTTTTACTTATCATAAGGAAACATTCTATTAAGACTGTCTCTTCTATTTTTACAGCCGCAGTCACTATTAGTTGCTTGCGCAACTGTGTCTACAACTTTTTTTATGCCAGTTGCTTGTGTAAATTTTTCAATACTATCACCTAAGCCTCTGGACTTTCGAATTACTGGAGTTCTTCTCATTTTTTACATTCACACATTTTGTATGGGCAACTGTTAACATCAAATAATATTTTTGAAATTAACCAGTTCCAGCTACACTGAAACTTGCACCACCACTCCTGTAATTTTAATCCTATCTTTACTAATAATTTTCCCATTTTATTTTACTCCTTTTGCTTTTAAATAATTAAACTTAGGCTTTACAAAAACTCTACCTACAGCTTCTCGATCTAAAGGTAAACTAACAACAGCTTTTGCTGGGTCAACTACCTTCTCTTTACCTACAATTTTTTTTATTGCTGAAGGTTTTTTTGTATTTGCCTTTTTACTAACTCTTTTTTTTCTTGGCATTACAATTTATTTAATTAAACTTATTTTTTCATCCTGCATCCAAAGTTGTTTGCATAGTTTGCCATCTTCACAACTTTATCAGAATATTTTTTTTTATTCTTCATAACAGAAGATGCCGCACTACATGCGTCTTTGAATCCATTTCTTTTAGCCCAAGATGTAAATGCACCTTGTCTTGATTTTTTTATTTCTGGAAATGCCATTTTTTTATTTTAAATGATCATGTTTCTTCCAAGAAGAAGTGTGTCTGTAAGACATTGACATGTCAGCGCCATAAGCGTGACCATACATTTTTTTAGACATTGCTTTAGATTCGTCTCTTCTATCTTTCATAGATTGAGATTTTTTTCCTCTTCTTGCCCCTAATGATTCGTCAAGTCTGTCGTTATATCCTTGTTTCATTTTTCTTTTTTATTAATTATACAAATATACTATTTTTTATTTATCCCCTTGATAGTTTAACATTCCCGACTTTCGCATTTTTTTATCTATTGCTTTTCTTTTACGAGAAATATCTTCAGCTCTTTTATTAATTAACGTAACAGTTCTGGAATCATTCATGTCTAACTCAACTTTTCCAGTACGAAGTTGTTCGTATTTATCTGCTCCTAATTTCTTAAATAATTTTTTTGCTTCTTTATCTATATAGCTTTGTTTTTTAGCTATGCTTTTTTGTTTCCTCGCTATTGCTTTTGATTTGTTTTTATTCATAATCATATCCGATTTTAGCTCTATTTTTTTTATTTCTCATATAAGTATCAAGGCTTGGAAACTTTTTAGCTATTTTTTTTGCACGCTTTTTACTTGCGTCATAGTACGGATCATTCATGTATGCAGGTGTTTTTGCATCTGTGTGCATGTGATGATATGCAGAAGCTATAGAATCTCTTCTACTTGGAACTTCTTCTCTTTTAGTTCCTTTTAATTGTTGTCTACGCTCCTTACCGATACTTAATTTATTTCCGTTGTATGACATATTAGTAAGATTTAGACATACGCTTTTCCATTCCGTATCCAGGGTTATTTTTCTTTTTACCGCCAGACATCTTTGCATATGAATCGGCTTGTGCTTTTCCTACTGCATTATATGGGAATTGTCTTGACTTTCCTTTAACTTTAACTGTTGGCATAGTTTCTTTTTTTATTAATTTCTTGTTATTTTTTTTTGCGTACAGGTAATTTTTTTACTTTGCGTTTAGGCATAGGTTTTATTTTATTCCGTAAAGCGTTTTTTCTTGCATTTAATTTAGCTTGCATTGCAGCCTTTATTCCCGCACTCCCACTGACTGGTTTAGCTTTCAATTTTTTTGCTATTCTTTTAGCTGCTTTAACAGCTCTACCTACCTTACTTTGATTTACGACAGTTCTACCAAATCTTTTTGCTAATTGTGTTGGTGTTTGGTTTCCAACATTTTTTACTTTTTGCTTAACCTTTTTAACTACGGCCTTGGGAATGTTTTTTACCTTAGTATTTCTAAGCTTTTTATTTTTAGGGTTCTTCCCTTTTATAATAACCTTACCTTCTTTAGTAGTAACCTTTTTTGCCATGAGTTTTTTATTAGTTATATTTACACAAAGATACAAATTTAATTTAATTGATTTCAGACATGCCTACACCAAACTACCTTAAGTACTGGCGAGTAATACGATATTGGGCAAAAGCTAAATATGGTTTAACTACACCAGATTTAGATATGCTGTTTTTTTTACACAGTGAAGAATACTTTAACAAAACCAAATTCAAAGAATTTGAAGAAGTAATGTCGTGGGATGTAAATCGGTTTAACTCTTTGCTTAGAGATGGGTGGATACATGTGTGGAGAAATTC
>Ga0256382_1000034_pt1 | contig 8419 bp, 4 predicted proteins | sample LS1750viralmetaG_FD_189072 | JGI IMG/M metagenome (GOLD analysis project Ga0256382, IMG submission 189072) | Seawater viral communities from deep brine pools at the bottom of the Mediterranean Sea - LS1 750m | ecosystem: Environmental > Aquatic > Marine > Mesopelagic | place: Mediterranean Sea...
CAGGTTCTTCAGGAACAGATGGTTCAGATGGTGATGCGGGAGCAAGTGGTGAAAGTGGAGAAGGTTCAGGTACTTCAGGATCTTCAGGTTCAGATGGATCAGATGGAGATGAAGGAGCAGATGGTCAAAGTAATTTAAGTGGTTCTTCAGGATCTACTGGCTCTTCAGGTTCAAGAGGTTCTGATGGAAACAATGGTTCATCTGGTGATGCAGGTTCATCAGGTTCATCAGGATCTAGTGGTACAGATGGTACAACAGGAGATAATGCTACTTCAGTAGGATCAGGTACTTCAGGTACTGCAGGTACTGCGGGTACTTCAGGTAAATCAGCTTCTTCTGGTACTTCAGGTTCTTCAGGAACAGATGGTTCTAGTGGTGATGAAGGAGCAAGTGGACAAAGTGGAGAACAGTCAGGTACTTCAGGTACAAGTGGTTCAGATGGATCAGATGGAGCTGATGGAGCAGGTGGTTTAAGTGGAAATAGTGGCTCTTCAGCTACTTCAGGAACAAATGGTTCAAGAGGTACTTCAGGAAATGATGGTACAGCTGGTTCAAGTGGTGCTGGAGCAGCTTCAGGACAAGATGGTTCAGGTGGTACAAGTGGATCAGGAGCAGGTACTTCAGGTGTATCAGGTAATACAGGAACATCAGGTACTTATGTTAGTGTAAACGTAACAGCTCCTATTACAGGTGGTGGTCAATTAGTAAGTGATATAACAATAGGATTAGATATTAATGGAACTACTAATAATGGTATATTAACTTGGGATAATACAAATTCAGAAATTGATGTTGAATCATTAATAACATCAAATGGAGGTAATTTATATACATCAATGTCTCTTTATACAGGAGATAGTGGTTTACTTGTTAATTATTCTCAAACTAAAGCACCTAAAGAAGTAGCACCAAAAGGAAGAAATCAAGTTGATAATATCTTTTCAAATTTAGCAGGTGAAAAATTAGGATATGATGTATTAGGTGTACCTGATGTTTGGCTTAAAATAGGTAGTGCACCAGGTACTTCACCTGGATATACAACTTATGCAGTTCCAGCTTATAGACCAGCAGAAGAAGATAAGAAATAGGAGTTGTAGTATAATATAGTTTGGATATGTAATTCTTTATTATTACATTATTGGACACTAAGTAAATTCTAAAAGTCTAAAAGGTTTATGTTAAAAAAATTGTTATATATAGCTCCTCATCTTTCAACAGGAGGGCTTCCACAATATTTAGTAAAAAAAATTGAATTAATTAAAAATGATTATGAAATCTATGTAATAGAATACTCAGATCATGGGGGAAATAGATTAGTAGTTCAAAAAAATAAAATATTAAATCTAATAGATCCTGATAAATTTTTTACTTTAGAAGAAGACAAATCAGAAGTACTTGATTTAATTAAAAAAATCAAACCAGATATTATTCATTTAGAAGAAATTCCTGAGTATTTTATGGATCATGAAATTGCAGAAAAAATTTATAATCCTAAAAGAAAATATAATATAGTAGAAACATCACATGATTCATCATTTAACACAGATAATAAATTACACTTCCCAGATAAATTTATGTTTGTTTCTAATTGGCAAATTCAACAATATAAAGATTTAGATATTCCTAAAGTATTAGTAGAATATCCTATAGAATATAATAAAAGACCTGATAGAACTGAAGCATTAAAAAAATTAGATTTAGATCCTTCAAAGATACATATACTTCATGTAGGATTATTTACCCCTAGAAAAAACCAAGCTGAATTTTTTGAATATGCTAGAATGCTCCCTGATTATCAATTTCATTGTGTAGGAAATCAAGCTGGTAATTTTGCTTATTATTGGAAGCCTCTAATGGAAGATGTTCCTGACAACATAACATGGTGGGATGAAAGAAAAGATGTAGATAATTTCTATTCTTCAATGGATTTATTTTTATTTACATCAAGAGGATCAGATCAAGATAAAGAAACAATGCCTTTAGTAATTAGAGAAGCTATGTCATGGCATATGAATATAATGATTTATAATTTAGGAGTATATTTAAATTATTTTGATAAATATGATAATATTCAATATTTGGATTTTGATAATTTAGAAAATAATAAAAATTTAATTAAAGAAACAGTTGAACCTACTACTAAAGAATTTTGGAATGGTATTCCTGTTGTTGAAATAGATGAAAGTGCATTACGATTCGAAAATCATATAACAAAAGAGGAAATTTTTGGTGGAGAAAAAACGTCATTCATTGTATCAACACATCCAGTATCTAAAGCTATAATAGATACAACTAAAGAGTGTTTAGAATGTTTAAGAAAAGAAGTAAAAGGAGTAAATATTATTTTAACTAGTCATGCTCCTATACCTATAGAATTACAAAAATTAGCTGATTATTGCATTTATGATAGTAATAATATTTTAACAAAACATACATATTATAGTAATATGTATTCTTATACTCCTTTACATGATGTTTTTATTAATTTAAAAAAAGAAAATAATAATATATACCATGGTCCTGCTGTTTATACTAATTATTATAATGGTGTAAATTTATCTTATGAGTTAGGAATAAAAAATACCTTCTTTTTAAATTTTGATTACCATATTCAAAATGAAGAATACATAAATACTATTAAAACTATATTAAAAAAGAATAAAGCTTATTTTGGTGAATTAAAAGCTAAGGAAGGAAATTGTTTACAAACTTATTTTTTGGGGGCTAATACAAAATATTTATATGATATTCTTCCAAAAATTAATAATGATATTGATTATGATAAATTAATGAATCAATATGGAGCTGAATCTAATGGATTAGAAAATATATTCTATCATTTATTTAAAAATGAAAAAAATATTTATCATGAAAAACAAGATATATTTGATTATAATGTAAAAAAATCATTTAACCATCAAGATTTTTCAAGAAGTGAATATTTTACTATATTACCTACTAATATAAAAAATTATTTTTGCCCTTATATTCATATTTCAAATGCTAGAGAAAGTAAAATAATACACTACACAGTTGAAAAAAATGGCATTGAAATAATTAATAGACCACTTGGGGTTAAAGGAAAATTTCATTTTTGGGATTTAGTTCCTCATAATTTTAATGATAAATTTGTAGTAACATTCCAAGTTAATGATCTTGAAGATAATATACCATTAATGAATTATACTTATAATTTAAATCAAAAATATTTTGATAATAATATAAAAAATAATGGTAATTTTACTTGGAAAGGTGGAAATGAAGAAAATTACCCAATAAGTAGAATTAAATTAATGCATTTAGTTACAGAACCAGACACTAACCAAAAAGAAGTAACATCTGCTTTAAGCTTACAGGAATTTTGTAAAAATACAGGTATTAAATATGAACAAAGAATAAACAAAATCTGGAAAGATATACCACCATCAGATACTTGTAATCGCCCTGACGATATAGCTAGCAAACCAGGACATATGAAATTATCTCCTGGTCATTATGGTTGTTATTTAGCTCATAAAAATGCTCTATTAGAAGATAATAATAAAGATTATGATTTTGTTTTAATATTTGAAGGAGATGTTGTAGTAGATTATAATCATGATGAATTATATAATTCTCTTCTTAGATGGAATGATATAGCAAGGAAAAATAATTTAGATATTATAGGGTTTGGAAACCCAGTTCCTCAAGATATTGTAGATAATATTGAAGATGTTTATATTAGTAATAATGCATTTGTACCAGCACAATCATATCTAATTCCCCATACGAGTTTAAAACAAGTAAGAGAAACTACACAAAATTCAAAATGGGATGCCTTTGATTTATGGATAAAAAATGTAGCTAAATTTAATGTAGCAACAGCTGATAAAGTATACACAAAACATATACCAGGATTTAGTATAGTAGATCAAAAACATAAAGATAAAAATAATGATAACCCTCAAATATTTAAATCATGAAAATATGTCAAGTACACCCAGCATGTGGTTTAGAAGTACCTCCTAAAGGATGGGGTGCTATTGAAAAAATTGTTTGGGAATTTCATACTAATTTTCAAAAACTAGGTATTGAATCAGAAATAAAATTTGCAACAGAAATCCAACCTGGGGAGTATGATATTGTATTATGTCATGTAGCTAATTTAACCGATATACTAATAACAAATAAAATTCCCTACGTTTATCAACTTCATGATCATCATGTATATCATCATGGAAAAGAATCTTACTCTTATATTAAGAATAAAAAAGCTATAGATAATTCAATACTATCATTAGTACCTGCACGTTATTTAGTAGAATATTTTGGTAGTGAAAAAGTTCAATATTTTTCTCATGGAGTGGATATTGATTTTTACAAACCAGGTAATGTTGAAAATAAAAAAACATTTTTAATGTTAGCTAATAATGGTTTAGGAGGTGAATCACCAGGATTTGATAGAAAAGGATTTGAATATGGGATAGGATTAGCAAGTATGTTAGGAGCAACTATAACAGTAGCAGGTCCAAATAATAATCAAAATTTTTTTAATGAACATCTTCATACATTAAATTATGTAGGTATGAACCTAAAATTTAATCCAACACAAGAAGAGTGCTTAAAATTATACCAATCACATGAAATATTTTTACATCCTTCAATGTTAGAAGCAGGACATCCTAATTTAACAATGTTAGAAGCAGCAGCTTGTGGTATGCCTATAATAGCAAATTGGGAATTAGAAACTGATTTTCATGGAGCTTGGAGAGCACCTCGCGATGTATTTGCTATGAGAGAAGGTTATCTTGATATAAGAAGTAGATTTGATGTTTATAGTAATAATTCTTTACAAACAGCTCGTAAATTAAGTTGGTTTAACAGAACAAAAGATTTAAAAAATTTATTTAATGATATAATATGAAAGAAGTTTTATTAAAAGAATATAAAAATTTAGATATTCTATCAATTCCTTCAAAAGAAGAAAAAGATATGGTAAGTACACACTTTTTAAGAGGTGCTTTTTGTGAAGTTAAAGGAAAAAAAGATAAAAAATTCAAACTTGAATTTATAGATAAATCCACAGGAAAAATACATTATAATCCTGAGATAAGTAACAATATGTGGTCTAAGTGTTCTATTTCTTATTATAAGGATTGGTTAGTTAAAGTTACAGATTTAAGTACAGGTAAAATTATAAATGAACACAATTTAAATTTAAAAGATAAAAGAGTATATATTCATTTAGACTCAAAAGCTATTGGAGATACATTAGCATGGTTCCCTCATATAGAAAGATTCCAGAAAAAACATGGATGTAAAGTTATAACATCTACATTTCATAATGAGTGGTTTGAATCAGAATATCCAGAATTTGAATTTGTAAAACCTGGAAATCAAGTAAATAACTTATATGCTCAATACTCTATAGGATGGTTTTATAATGAAGATGATACAATTAATTATAATAATATTCCTATAGATTTTAAAAAATATCCATTAGCTCAAACAGCAAGTGAAATCTTAGGTTTAGAGTATAAAGAAGTTAAACCTCGTTTAGCATTTAGTAAAAGAGCTCCTAGTATACAGGAGAAATATGTTTGTATAGCACCCCATGCATCTGCTCACGCTAAATATTGGAATTATCCTGGGGGGTGGCAAACTATAATTGATTATTTAAAAGAAAAAGGATATAAAGTAGTAATGATTACTAAAGAACCATTAAATGATGAGTGGCATGATTCTAAATTAGGTGGAACTTTAAAAGGTGTTATTGATAAAACTGGAAATTATTCAATTGCTGATAGGGTAAATGATTTAAGATATGCTGATTTTTTTATAGGATTAGGAAGTGGATTAAGTTGGTTATCTTGGGCAATAGACACACCTACTATCTTAATATCAGGTTTTAGTAAACCTTATTCTGAATTTTCTGACTGTGAAAGAATATTTCCTGTTGAAGACGTATGTAATGGATGTTTTAATAGAACTAGATTAAATGCAGGTGATTGGGAATGGTGTCCAGACCATAAAAATACAAAAAGAATGTTTGAATGTACTAAAAGTATTACCCCTTCCCAGGTAATAAGTAGCATTGAAAACATTATTAAAAATAATAATAAAAAGAAATAATTTTTGAACCCCCCTCTAATATTTATACCATGAAAGATAAAATGAAATTAACTGAAGAAGAAGTAAGCAAATTAAAAGAATTAAAAAATGAGTTTCAACAATTAACTAATGTTGTAGGAAATCTTGAAATTCAAATAATGGATTACGAATTAAAAAAAGAACAGATGAAGATAAGCTTAAATAATCTTCAACAAAAGGAATTTATCCTAGCAAAAGAATTAAACGAAAAATATGGGGAAGGAAGTATCTCACTAGAAACAGGAGAATTTTTACCCAATAAATAGAATTTTGAAAAAAAGTAATATATTTATCATAAAAATAACATAAAATGGCAGAAACATTAATTTCCCCAGGAGTATTAGCAAGAGAAAATGATCAATCGCAAATAACATCTCAACCTGTACAAGCAGGTGCCGCAATAGTCGGACCTACAGTGTTAGGTAGAGTAAATATACCAAAATTAGTTACTAGTTACAGTGAATATTTAGCTAATTATGGTAGTACGTTCTTAAGTGGATCTGATACTTATTCCTTCTTTACTTCTATATCAGCACAAAATTACTTCGCAAATGGAGGTACATCATTATTAGTTACAAGAGTAGTAGGATCAGGTTCAGTTATGACAGTAGGAAATGCTTGGTCAAATGCAACTTCTTCAAACGTATACAATGCAATTGAAAGTGGTAAGATGAATATCATTAATATGACAGAATCTTTAGCACCTACTAATACATCCAATGCAACATTTGGTAGAATATTCTCAGCTGCTCCTCAAGATTTAGTTGCAGGTACTTATGCAGCCGTAACTGGTACACCTTCTATAGGAGGAACTGCTCCAACATTTAAAATTGTAGTAACAGGAACAGGTTCAATAGATGAAATTCTTCCTAATGATTCAGGATCAGGTTTTGTAATTGATGAAGAAATTGTTTTCTCTGGAACAGATTTAGGAGGCGGTGGATCACTTGCCATAGGTTCAGCAACTTCATTTACAGCAAATTCAAACTTTGGTGATGGCGCTGATGTAGGAACTGTTAATAATGTTACAATGACTCCAAACGCAGGTTCAGGAAATGGAGCTCAAGCATCAGTAACAGTAGCATTAACTGGAAAATTAATAACTGGTTTATCCCCTACAAATGGTGGTACTACATTAACAAATGGTACCGTATCAGCAACATCAGTAACTTCATATGCCTTAGATGCTCAAACAAGTGCTGGTACTGGAGCAACATGGACAATTAGAACAAATGCTGCAGGAGAAGTATTATCACTAACATCAGATGATATTTCTACATCAGCTGGTTATACACAAGCATCAGTAATTACCTTATCAGCCGCAAATATAAACGCTTTAAATGATGCTAATATTGGTAATACATTCTCAGGTGGTCCAATGACATTCGCAATAACTCCAGCTTTATTACAATCAGCACCAACAACATTCACAGTAACAAATACAAATACTGTAGGTGGAGGTGGTACTGCATATGCAGCAGGTAACACAATTACATTTGGAGGTATAACAGGTGTATCAGGTGGAACTACTACTTATGATTTAATAGCAGGTGATGTAGTAGCAAAAACAGATATTAATATAAAATTAACTGCGGGGCAAATAAATAATGAAGTAGCATTTATTTTAGAATCACTAGGTGAAGGAAATGTATTAAATAATTCAGGACCTGAGTCAACACAAGGAGCATTAACAAGTGGATCTGCTAATAACTTTAGATGGGAGATTCAATCACCAGATGTATCCCAAGGTGTATTTTCATTAATCCTAAGACAAGGAAATGATAATCAAAAGAATAAATCAGTATTAGAAACTTATCCAAATGTTTCATTAGATCCAAAACAATCAAATTATATTGGAAGAGTAATTGGAGATCAAAAGAAAACAATTGCTACAGATGCTGATGGAAACAAATATATACAAGAAACTGGTAATTATCCAAATGCTTCAAGATATGTAAGAGTAAAAGAAGTATTATATAAAACTCCAAATTACTTTGATAATGATGGTTTAGCAAAAGACACATATACTTCTTCAATTCCATTAGCAATGAGTGGAACAATGGGAGATGCAGATGGATTAGTAGTAAATCCAGCATTACAAAATCTTTACTATAATAATATGACATCAGCAGGTGCTGGAAATTCAGCAAACCAAGGTGTTTCAGGTTCAGATTATGTAACTGCACTTAGTATATTAGCTAATAAAGATGATTACAAATATAATATTATATCTACACCAGGATTAGTTCAAGCTTGGAGTGGAAATGGTTCAGTACTAAATACATTATAT
>Ga0256382_1000036_pt1 | contig 8255 bp, 11 predicted proteins | sample LS1750viralmetaG_FD_189072 | JGI IMG/M metagenome (GOLD analysis project Ga0256382, IMG submission 189072) | Seawater viral communities from deep brine pools at the bottom of the Mediterranean Sea - LS1 750m | ecosystem: Environmental > Aquatic > Marine > Mesopelagic | place: Mediterranean Sea...
TGACACCAGATCAGAATACAACTTTTGCTTTTAGTAATCCGGGTCCGGCTAATAACTCAACTGCATTTACTTTAGTGTGGACTCAAGACTCAAGTGACAGAACTATTACATGGCCAGCTTCTGTTGATTGGGCTGGGGGTTCTGCACCAGATGTAACGAGTGGTTCTGGGAAAATAGACATTTATACCTTCTTTAGTTTAGATGAAGGGACTAAATGGTATGGCTTTCAAGCTGGCGCTGACATGAGTTAAGGAGCTAATTATGCCTTTAGGAACGGAAAAAAATGCATTGTTGGGTGCAGCTGGTACAGGAGGTTTGGAATGTGAGATATTAGTTGTAGCTGGCGGGGCCGGAGGTGGTGGTTCCCGTCGCGCTCACAATGGTGGCGGAGGCGGTGGCGGTGTAGTCCATGCTGCTGCTTATGCTGCTGACTCTGGTGCAACTTATACAGTTACCGTTGGAAGTGGTGGTGCTGGTGGAGCAGGAAGTGGTGGCGCAAATATTGGAGCGTCTGGCCAAAACTCTGTTTTTGATGGTGGGGGTGTGACCTGTACTCTTACTGCTGCAGGTGGTGGAGGGGGTGGTAATGGTCAAGGCCCATATAGTAATGGAAATGATGGCGGTAGTGGTGGAGGTGGAGGATATAATAAGCTTGGTGGAGAAACAAACCAAACTGCTGCTTTTTGTACTTCTGTAGGTGTAGGATACGGAAATGATGGTGAGAGCGGTGGCACTGGTGGCGGGGGCGGTGGCGCAAATGAAGCAGGTGGAACTGACGGTGGCCGTGAAGGCGGAGATGGAAAAGAGTTTTCCAACTTTAGTTCTTTTGGAGCTTCTGGATATTTTTCTGGTGGCGGAGGCGCTGGTGGCGACTATGCTGGAATGAGCGGTGGCGGTGGTGGAACAGGTGGCGGAGGAGCGGGTGGTATGGACGCACCCGCTAATGGTTCGGCTGGTACAGCCAATACTGGCGGTGGTGGCGGAGGTGCAAATGGAACAGATGGGTCCGCGCAGGCCGGCTCTGCTGGTGGTTCTGGAGTTGTCCTTGTTCGTTATTCCGGTGGAACTGCAGCTTCAGGAGGAACTATAAGTTCGTCTGGTGGTTATACTTATCACGCATTTACTAGCAGTGGTCAATTCGTTACTGATTAATGGAATTAACTAGGGGTGCTTTCCCTAATTGTGCTTTAGTTGATTGGGACGATGTAATAAAAAAGGTAGGGAACGAGTTTGATAATAAAACTATTAAGTATATTACAGACTTAGAAAATGCACCATCATTTGTTTTACACAATTCGTTTTTACCCAGAACTTTAAAAAATGCTTGGGATGAAGTTAGGGAACAATTTAATATATCTGTTCTCCATGTTTATCTTTCATTGGGGGCAGATAGTCCTACATTCGGAAAACATAAGGATGAGATGAACGTATTAATTGTTCAAGCTATAGGTTCTATGACATATTTTTTTGAGTCTGAATCAGTTGTTTTAAATCCATCAGATTCTATATTTATAAAAGGGGGAGAATATCACGAACCGAAAGTAACAAATCCAAGAGTTACTTTAAGTTTTTCGTGGGAATAATATGGTAGGAATAATGTTTTGTATACCTTTATATAGGTATTCAGTACCAGATTGGAGTAACAAAAAGAAGTCTATAAAAAATATATTATCTAAGTTTTCTTTAGATAGTCCATTAATAGAAGGTGCGCCCCACCAAGATTTCCTAAAATATAATGGGTTACCTCCGTACAAAGATTCTTTGTTAGACGAGTTAGGTGATGTAATAAATTTTTTCGCCGAAGATGTAAAACTAAATAGAGAAGAGTTGCTTGTCAGAAATATATGGCATCAGCGTTATGAAAAGTATGAGGGTCATGTTCTACATAATCATGCTACCAATCATTATTCTTCTGTTTTGTATTTAGATTTTGATCCGCTAGTACATAAGCCTACTAAGTTTTATTCTCCATTTGAGAATTTGATTACTGGCGATCATATGACTTATTCGGAAGACAGGACTAAGGAGGGGGATATAGTATTTTTCCCGTCTAGGTTATTACACGAGGTTGCGATTAGTTACAATGATAAACCAAGGTCTATAATATCTTTTAATATTGATATACCGTCTCTAGTAGATAAGGTAGATCAACTTTATCCCAATAAAGAATAATGGATTTTATACAAGAATATTATTTATCTAATGTTGGGCTATGTGATAAACTTATAGAATGGTTCAACGAAAATAGACTTAATCATGATGATGGGGCGCTGTTCAGTAGTGATGGGTTTAGGTCCGTGGATAAGAAGCGGAAATCTAGCAAGGATTTTTCTTTTTCTTTGCAAGACGTTATAACGAATAATCTTTATAATGGAGCTGATCTTATGAAAGAATATGCCAGTGAACTGGAAGTTTTTTTAAAAGATTATATAAAGTGTTTTGGATATGCTAATAATGTTGGTCCATTTGCTGTTAAGGAAGGAATAAATATACAACATTATAAACCTAATGATGGATATAAAATATTTCATTTTGAAAGGTGTAATGAATTTACAACCTATAGGCATTTATTCTTTATAACTTATTTAAATACAGTGGAGGATGGCGGTGGTACAGAATTCTTTTATCAGGATAGGGTTTGTAAATCTGCAAAGGGGAAAACAATAATCTCACCAAGTGATTGGACTCATGCTCATAGGGGTGTGATTTCCCCAACAGAAGAGAAGTATATAATGACAGGGTGGCTTTCTATATTAGGGAGGGGAGATGTCCTTATACCAACTTCAGTATAGTAAATCTGCATGGACTGAGATAATAGTCTCTTCTTTGAAGGGTCATGATAATGATCTCTTTGAAAAACAGATAAGGGAACACGGGGATAAGCACAATAAAAAAACCAATGTAAAGGCTAATATGACAGATTGGAATATGTCTCAGCACGAGAATTGGAGGGAGCTAGGTTTAAATATAGTAAAGGACGGTGTTCTAAGACTTTCCCCAACCATAGTTACTAAACAAAGAGTAAATTGGGGTATTACACAGATATGGGGAAACTTATATAATTGTGGTGATTTTTCGGTAGATCATCATCACATACCATCAGTATGGTCGTTTGTGTATTATGTAAGAGTTCCTTATGGTTCTTCTGGTCTGATATTTCCTGACTTAGACTATATTGTTAATCCGAGTGAGGGTGATTTTGTTTTATTCCCTTCTCATTTAATGCACGGCGTAAGATCAAATCTATCTAAAGAGGCGCGTATAAGTATATCTGGAAATATATGCCAGTTATTTGAAATACCGAAAGAGAATGAGTATGTCTATGATATCGAAGCATAGCTCTTTTCTTCCGTCAATTTATCATAACGAATTACTTAGAACCTTACAGTCATTTGAATTTCCTTGGTATTTCTACAAGGACTCGACTCATATTTCGGACGATAAAGAAAAGGAGTGGGTGGATAGAACCAAGGAGTTGTTAGAAAGTTCTGGTGCTAAGACTACGTTTGGAATGGCCCATTCATTTTTTGGAACTGGCCAACAACCATCTAGTTATTGGAATCTTCTCAGGCCGATGATGTATTTTATAGAAGATACTCTTGGTATAAAGTGTATGGATAAGATTATAAGGTGTAAGTCCAGTTTATTATTTAATACTACCGGAGAACATACTTTTAATACTCCTCATGTAGATCATGTAGATGAACCAAATTATATAAATATTTTGTATTATTTAAATGAGTCGGACGGAGATACGGTATTTTTTAATGAATACTTTAATGGCGATCTTCCTGAAAGAGTAACCATAAAAGAAAGATCAAGCCCTGTTGAAAATGGCTTAGTTGTATTTGATGGTCATCAATATCATGCCTCATCAAACCCAATAAATTTCCAAGATAGAATTACTATAAATTGGAGTATAAAAAATTAAGGAGAATAGTATGTACGCGAAAGTTCAAGACGGGGCGGTTGCAAGATACCCTTATGTCTTTACCGATTTCAAACATGATAACCCTAGAGTTTCTTTTCCAAGAACAGCGTTGGAGAATGAATCTATACGGAATGAATATGGTGTTGTTGAGGTACAGCGTGTAGAAAAGCCTACCCAAGAGGGTTATTTTGCGGAAGAAAGAACTCCAGTATTAGTTGATGGGGTTTGGAGACAGGCATGGGAGTTAAAGGAAATAAGCCATAGTGAACTGCGTAAAAAAGAATACGGTCCTGTAGAAAATCAGATTGAATTTATCACAGAAAATGGACTAGAGGCATGGCAGGCTAGGGTTGCGAAAATAAAAGAAAAGTATCCTCAGTCTGGTTCAAGTAATGATTCACCACTAAGCTAATTCCTATTTCCTTGTTAAGATAATGTCTATTTCCACATGGGCTGCCACAACAGGAGATTGGAACGACAGCAAGTTTAATCAGGCATGGGATGGCCCAGCTATAGATGTTGCTAAGGGAGATTTAACTCTCAGCTCGTCTGCCCCCGGTGGCGGTATATCTTCTTTTATTTCTCCCGGTGTTGCTAATCTCGAGATATTACAATCTTATGAATGGGATCAATTAACTTCTACATGGATCACTACTGCTGGTGATTGGAGTTCTGGCCCTGTTCCTCAAGTTGCTGTTGGAACTGGCATATCTCCAGATAATGCTGATTTAACATTTACTGCATATTCTCCATCATTGGGGATTATGTATGACTTTAGGATAACTGCTCCTACTCTTACGTTAACAGGGCAGTTACCATTTGCGGGTGAAGGCTTTACAATATCTCCTGACAATGCCACACTTACTATTGTTCAAACCTATTCATGGAATAATTATGGTGGCACTTGGGCAACTTCTTCTGATGATTGGGATGTTGTACCATTTGTTCCAACTGCTATAGAGTCTGGGCAGAATCAACCAGACGCTGGTTCATTAACTTTAACTGGTATAGCGCCTTCTAGAACTATACAGCAGTTGTGGTATGTTCCTTCAGGAAGTTTATCCTTGACTGGATTTCTCCCTGTATCAATGACGGGGCATATTTTTACACCAGATAGTGCTAATTTAACTGGTTTAGGCACTACATCTTGGGCAGATACTTCTGGGGATTGGGCCAGCACTTCAGATACATGGGGAACAGGAACCTTATTCCCAACCGTTGGAGTTACTTATACGTTTACTATAGATTCAGCAGGTAATCTTGTTTTTACTCCTTATGAACCGCAATGGCCTTATATAGGGCAACCTAACTATATTCCAGAAATAATAATTATATGAGCAATTCTAAAGAAAAAAGAATACCTTGGGTACAGCTTGTTGAAAAAGCTGATCCTACCATAAGAACTAGACCTTTTGTGTCTTACATATTTAATGACGGCAAAAGAGTATTTCATGCGCCTAAAAGAAGGAATAGATAGTATGTTAGGAGACAAGGCCGCTGTTGCTACATCTGCATTTGAAATAGAGAAGTCTGAGGACTTTAATATTCATGATTACACTTTAGCTAAGAATGTTGCCGAACATCTAGAAAGCAAGTATCCGGGATGGTTATGGGCTGTACACGTTATGGATGGTGTGGTTGGTGTTAAATCCATGCGTTTATCTGGTAACTGGGGATTTATCTTGCATCAAGATAAAATAGATAATGATTATAAAGTTGTTACTAATGCTGGTGGAGAGATTTTAGAAAGATTTAGACAGCAAAGAGGTCAATTTAATAATACTTTGTACAATGATTTAAAGATGGACTCTAAGAATCAACTTGATGGAGACTATGCTAGATGAGTTTAATTAATCCCCAGCCCCCTTTGAATGAAGATATCCCTCCTGCTGGTGGCGCAGAGATAGGGGATAAAAATGAGCAATGGCTAAGTCTCGCTAGGAATGCTTATGATTCTTCTACTGATTGGGTGGATACTAATTTAAGGTATCAATGGGAAAAGAACCTATCTAACTTTAATGGAAAGCATCCTCCGGGTTCTAAGTATCTAACATCTGCTTATGATAAGAGGTCTAGACTATTTAGACCAAAGACTAGAACTGTTGTTAGGAAGTTAGAAGCGGCAATGGCTACAGCATTCTTCACTAATGAAGATATGATGACTGTTAGCCCGGCTAATCCAAATGATCCTATGCAGATGGCTGGAGCCGCTGTTGCACAGGCTATCATGCAGTACAGGCTAACCAATACAATCCCTTGGTTTAGCACTATGGTTACCGCCCTTCAGGATGCGGCGATATACGGTACTGTTGTTTCTCATCAGTATTGGGAATTTCAGGAGAAGGATGAAACTTTCGCATCTGTAGATGACGAAGGCGCTGAAGTGGTAGATATGGAAGGAAAGCCCGTAAGGGAGAAGGTTACCTCAACTATAAAAGATTATCCAGTTATAGAGGTTGTAGAGCCAGAGAACTTTAGAATTGATCCAGCTTCTGATTGGTATGATCCGATATCTTCATCTCCTTATGTTATTCATCTTATTCCAATGTTTGTCCAAGATGTTATGGAAAGGATAGATAATAAAGAGTGGAAGAAATTAAGTATGGGTGAGTTACTTTCTACTCAGACTCAAGATGATGATACTTTAAGGCTGACAAGAGAAGAGCCTAGAGAAGACCCTCTAGAAGATCAGTTTGAAACTGTAGATGAATTTAAGATTGTTTGGGTTCATAAAAATATAATTAGGAAAGATGGTCAGGACTGGTGCTTTTTTACTGCTGGCACTCAGTACCTGTTAACTGATCCTAAACCTTTGCAGGAGATGTATCCGTGGTTAAAAGATAACGAGCGCCCCTACGTGATGGGAAAGCTGAACATAGAAGCGCACCGTGTTTATCCATCAGCAACTATAGAACTCACCGAAGAGTTGCAAGCCGCATCTAACGACATATGGAACCAAAGATTCGACAACATTAGGTTGGCGATGAACAAGCGTTACCATATTCGACGGGATCGAAATATAGACTTGGACGCCCTATTCAGGTCTGTTCCCGGTGGTGCGGTTGAAATGGATGATCCAGACCAAGATGTCCGAATAGTTGAGACTAGGGATGTCACAGGGTCTGCCTACCAAGAGCAGGATCGAATCAACATGGATTTCGATGAACTGCAAGGTAACTTCTCAGCTTCTACCGTAGGCGGCGCTCGTAACCTAAATGAAACTGTTGGTGGTATGGAACTTATTGCTGGCAATACAAATACTATTTCTGAGTTTGTATTAAGAACATTTGCTGAGACTTGGGTAGAGCCAGTTCTTAAGCAACTTCTCAAGTTAGAGCAATACTATGAAACAGATGAGCATGTAACAGCTTTAGCTGGTGAGTCCGGTGGTGTAGAGGGCGAAGATGGAGTAATAGACTTTGGTCAGGATGAGATACTAGACGAGTTACTGAAGCAAAATGTTCTTTTAAAAGTTAATGTTGGAATGAATGCTACTGATCCAGTAGGGAGGGCGCAGAATCTTCTTTATGGTATTGGAAGTTTGGCGCAATTCCCAGAAATGGAGGGTAAGTTTAATGTTGATGAAGTAGCAAAAGAAGTGTTTGCACAGCTTGGTTATAAGGATGGTAGTAGATTCCTTATTCAATCTGATGATGCTGATCCTCAGATTGCTGAACTACAAGATCAGATTTCGCAGATGCAAATGATGATAGAAACAGATCAGGTTAAGATGCAGGGTCGCATGACTATAGAGCAGATGAAGCAGGAAGCCGCATTAAGGGCCGCTCAGTTGAAATCACAGACAGAGTTGCAGAAGCAGATGATTGAGACTCAGGGTGAAGCTGGCAAACTTGGTGTTAAGAGAGATGAGTCTCTCATTAAACAACAGGATGCTGATACCCGACGAGCAGAGTTGATGTTGCAAAGAGATGCTTTGCTTAATCAGATACTGAGCCAACAAACAGACCAAAGAATGTCTGAAACTAAAAATGATGTCAGCAAAGCTGGCACAATGGCAAGAAATAAATATAACAAAGTTCCATACGAGGTAGGATGACAGATTTTCAAAACCCAGCCGCGCCAAAGATAGATGAGTTAATAACAAGAACTAAAGTTGGTCGCGGAACACAAGAATTTATAAGAACTCCAACTGGGAAAGCTGTAGTTGAAAGAGCAATAGCTGATTATAGAAAGGCTCTTGGTGAACTTCAGAAAATGGCTTTTCAGGAGTGGACTGGTTCTTCAGAAGAAGAACTTAAACATTACCGTAAAATATCTATTGACCTCGCTACCCCATTAAAGCTACTTAAGTGGCTGGATGCGA
>Ga0256382_1000037_pt1 | contig 8146 bp, 9 predicted proteins | sample LS1750viralmetaG_FD_189072 | JGI IMG/M metagenome (GOLD analysis project Ga0256382, IMG submission 189072) | Seawater viral communities from deep brine pools at the bottom of the Mediterranean Sea - LS1 750m | ecosystem: Environmental > Aquatic > Marine > Mesopelagic | place: Mediterranean Sea...
ACTTTTGAAGGACTGATTAATTTATTTTCTGTTAAATCATTTTCAGATAATCTCATTACTATCCTTTGATATTCATCTGGGTATTCATTTCTAAGATGTGTGCGGATTTTATTTCTTAAACTTTTTGATATCTCATATATTTCTCTAAATACAGGATCACCTTTTGTATCATTTCTAACACCTTTAGCAGTGTCAACTAATTCAGTTGAATCTGTAAATAATTCTTCATATGAAGGTAATCTTTCTACACTCCATGAAACTTTTCCTGTTTCAGTATCAATATCAGTTACAGTAAATTTAGTATCACCATCTTTACTAAAAGTTACTTTTCCTATTTCTTGTTTTCTTTTTGGTATACCTGTATCTTTTTCTGCATCCTCAGAAGAACCTTCTTTAGCCATTTCATTGACTAAACTTTTAACAATTTCCTCAACTATACCTTCTACCTTACCCATGTGCTGTATTTAATTCTTCTAATAATGAATGATATTGAAGTAAATCAACTAAATGATTACTTTTAATATTAGTTCTTTTATTTATTTCTACAATTAATTTATCAATTTCTTGTAATTTAATTTTTGTAGCTTTATCTGTAACTTTTTCAGTTTGTTCTTGTATAGATTTCTTTATACTAACTATTTCTTTATTGAAGAATTTTTTTAATACGGGACCATTATCTGCTGAGTTAATAAATTCTTTTAGTATTATTTTTTGTTTTGAATTTAATTTATCATATTTAGTATTAAAATTTTCTAATATAACATGATAAGTTAATGTACGTAAATCTTTATCATATGATTTAAATTCAGCCAATACAGAATCTTTAATTTTTTTATTATCAACTGAACCGCCTGACACATGCTCTAATATATTAATTTTATTATCAACTACTTGTTGTGGGTTTGTAGATTTATCTGTACTATATATTTCTAATAAAGTATATAATGAAGCTTGTGCTTTATAATCAGATAATTTAGTTTTAAATAAATCTTCTAAATTATAATGATTTTTTAATTCTTTAATTAATCTATATTTTTCCCCTTTTAATTTTGTTCTGTTAATTTTCTTAGATTGTTCCAAAATAGTATTTAATACCATATTAGCTCTATGCTCTGACTGATTTTTAGTCTTAAACATAGTTTCATATAACTTATATTCTTTTCCTAATTCTGTATTAACAAAATATTCTTTTATTATTTTAATTGCCTTGGAAGTTTTTCCTGATAAAGTGTCACTAGTAATTTTCTTTACTAAAATTTCGAAAAGTATACCAGTGTTCTTAAACTTTGAATGTTTTATATACATCAATATTTATTTTTTTATAAATATACTAAGATTCTTGTTCCTTAATATTTGATTCATCAAGAAGCGACGATTTTGCCTTATCTTGCTCAAATACCATTTGTTTTTTATTAGGAATAGAATCTAACATACCTTTGTGTTGTAAAAATTGGGTATTACCCTCTAATGCTAATGGACTTTTATTACTATCATTATAATCTTTTTTCATACCTGCAGCACCTAATCTGTCTTTTCCAAAATTACCATCTTGAGAATTTCGTTTAGATACTTTTTCAACAGGTCTACCTAAAGGTGTTTTTTGATCTTTATCATAACCATCAGGCACATTTGCGGGATCAGAATACATTCTACCTGATCCATATAATGAAGCTAAGTCATGAGGTGTACCATATGATTTACCTGTTTCAATTGGATCATTACCTTCAGCTTCAATTTGTGTTGTTCTAAATTGACGTTTAGCATCCTCTCTAATTAAATCTCTATATTCATCAAATTGATCTTCACTTAAGTGGAATATATGTTCATAAATCCAATCTGTTGGTAACAATTTAGTTTCCATCATTTGAGCAGCTAAATCAACTTTTTCTTTCATTAGTGCTATTCTTTCTTGATCATAAATTATAGAAGGATTAGTTAATGATAATTCAAAATTACCTAATTGTTCGTCTCTATAACCTTGAGTATATAAATGTACTAATGCAATTTTATATAATTCTGAAACTACAATTCTTTGTATACGTTCTATTGTACGAGCAAATCTAATGTCTTGAGCAGCTAATGTAGCTTTACCATCTGCATTTTCATCATAACCCATAAATTGTTTAGGTACTTTTAAAGCTGCAAATAATTTATCTCTTAAATACTCAACATCTTGAATTCCATCCCACTGTAAACCATTTAAGTTTTCTATTTTAGTTGCTTGATCATTTCCTCTAACTGGTATATAAAAATCTTCTAATATGTTTTGCATATTATATTTTAAATTATATTCACCAGTTTTTTCATCTACAAATGGAGTACGTTTTAATTTACTTAAAGTTTTTTCCATAAATGCATCTACTTCATTTGGAGGTATTGCTCCAACATTCATATAAAAAATACGTTTTTCAGGTGCACGTACAATTCTATGAATTAACATTGCATCCTCCATTAACGTATATTGTTTAAATAATTTTCTAGCTGGTTCAATATATGATCTACCATAAGGTAAAAAGTTCATATCAGATAATAATCTAAAATGAGCCATTTCATAATTATCAAATATTATACCTGATGCTTGATCACCAGAATTAGGTACGTTGTAATAACCATATGAAGAAGTTGAAACACCATCTGGTTCAAATCTATATTTAACTTCTGATGGATTGGACATTTTTTGTTCATCTGTATCCCATCCAACTCTACCTTCAATTCTTTCAATATGAAATGCAGTATAAGGTATTACATTATAAACACCAAATTTTTCAGCAATTTCTAATTTTAAGAAAAAATCACCATACTTACACATATTACGAATCCAAGGCCATAGATTAAATTCAATATTTAAAACATCGTAAAATAAATTATATAGAATTTTTTGTATATCTTCATCAGCAGATTTAATTGCTAAAACTTCACCCATATCATTTTTAAGAGTAGATTCATCAGCAACAATATCTAATGCTGATGCTATAATAGCATCCATATCCATTGCATCATAATCAGAATATAATAATGGACGCATAACTTGATAGTTAAATGCTGCTTGTTGTCCATATATTGAAGTTCCTGAATTTGAATAGATTCTATTAAATCTATCAACTAATGAATTTGTTTCTAAAGTACCTGTTTGTTGTGCTTTATTAACATCAAATACCTTAAGTTGATTACCTCCAGCATTACGTATTACTACATCCGTTGAAAACAATCTTCTTAATCTTGAAAATAAACCTGTGTCTGCCATTTTATTTATTTATAAATATAATATTTATTACCCTACTAACCAACTTATATCGTGATCTTTGCCACCTAATTTAACTTTATATGGGTTTTCTACACTAGAACCAATAGATCCATAACCCCCACTATACTTAACCTTATTACTTTTTACACTACCTAATGCCGCTCTTGCCATATCTAAACTTTGTTGTTGGAACTTCAATGAAGTGTCACGTAGGAACATACCAATCCCAAATGACATAACCAAGTCATCATTGTAGCCTCTTTGAGCTTCTGGTCTTCCATTACGCCAAACGAATACTTTCATTTCTTCTAATAAACGTTTTGAACGAATAGTTACTGACTTATCACCAACAAATTCTCTAAATTTATTAATACATAAAGGTCTTGTTCTCATAGACATAGTAAAACCAGGTACCATTTCAGAATTACCTTCATATACTCTTAAGTATGATTCAGCTGTCATTTTGTCTGTTTTAGGTGACTAATATAAATTTCTATACCCTCTTTCTTTAATTGCATCTAATGTAGCCCAACCTATATTAGCATTTTCAACTACTAACATAGCATTATTATACTCTGTAGCTAAACCAGTTAAAAAATAACCAAATTCTTTAGGTGGTAATTGTCCTTTATACTCTGCTACTTGAGTATTTGTTTCAATATCAATAACATGACATGCAGAAAAATCTTTACCATCACCTCTAGCTACGTCAGCTGTAACCATATATTCTCTAGAATAATCAGGTGATTCCCAAACCCATAAATTTTGGTCTACACCTCTTCTTTCTAATGGTTTTTGTATTGTTGTTTGTTGAATAAATTCAATCCATTCAGAGTAAAATACTATATCACCTGATGTGCTAAAATCACAATCACATTCTTGTGCTGCCATTCTAGGATCCCCTAATAATTCATCTTGTCTATCTCTCCATGATTGATCTCTTTCTGGATGTACAAACCAAGGTAATTTAATTGGAACAAAATCATTTTGATTACTTTCTGCTGATGTCCATGTTTTATGAAACCAATTTCCAGTACCATAAGGTGTACTTAATACTATAGCACCACCACCTGTAGCTAATGTTTGTTGTGCTGAAGCCCATATTTCACCAATTTGGTCAATAAAGGCTGCCTCATCAATTAATAGTAAAGATACTGCTTCTGATCTACCAGCATCTGAACTTGCGGATGTTGCTTTAATTATTGAACCATTATTTAATCTAAGAGATAGTTTATTATTTTCCTCAGCTGGTATTTTTAACCATGAAGGTAAATTATCATACATAAATTTTACCTTTGTAACCATGTTACGAGCTGTTTCTTGCTTAGTTGCAATACATAGTATATTTTTATCCTTATGGAATAACATTATCCATAAAGAATAACCTGCTGATAAGGTTGATAAACCTAATTGTCTAGATTTAAGAATAATTGAGTAAGGATTTTCTTGCATTAAATGCAATACTTTTTCTTGGAAAGGAAATAAATTAAATAATATTCTACCTCTTTGTGGATGCTGAATATTACAATATTTTTTCATAAAATGTGCAGGGTCCTTAGCACATTTAAGATATTCTTGTCTTATTATTTTTTTTAAATCCCCGCTCATGTTGATTTTTAGGTGGAACTATTATTTCTTTCTAACTTTTTCTATTGATCTTCCTCCGAAGTAAGCACCAATAACTGTTATTAGTACTAATTGTAGTAAATCTGTCCATTTTTCTTCAACAGTAAAATTAATGGTTCCAGCATCAATGAATATCATAAGAACAGTAGAAACAACTAAAAATACTAAAACCATAGGTCTTACATTTTTACTTAACCAACTGTCTGACTTCATATCTGAAGCCCATCTGTCAGTTATATTTTGTTCCATTTTAGCTTCATGTTCTACTATTAAAGCCTTAATTTTTTGTTCTGCTACTAATTTTTCTTCTTTTGATGTATGTAAGCTATCTATAACTCCTCCTACACCTTTTACTAGGTCAGCTGCGCCGCCTGAAAATATTTTTGATAAAATTCCCATAACTATCTTTTAGTTTCTAATAAAGATTCTAATTCTTTCTTTATTTTATTTAATTCTCTTAATCTATCTTTTAATTTTTCTTTTTCTGATCCTTCAGGAGTAGCGGAATATTTTTTAACTACTTTTTTCATTTCTTTCTGTACATCAGCTAATTTATAACCAATTTTAGATAATGGTTCTCCTTTTAAATCACCTGCTTTTGGCTCTTCATCTTCTTCCTTTAGTTTTCTAGGATCATACATTACAATTTCATCATATGCTTTACTAACATCACCTTTATATAATTGTTTTACAATTCTTTTACCTAAATACTCTAATTCATCATCATTTAATGAATGAGGTCTACCCATATTTTCTAAGTAAGCCTGACCTATATCTTGAAAGTCAGCATAAGAATCATCTTCAAATACAGCAGTTGGTTCAACTGGAACATTGTATTTGTCAATTACACTATCATCGTAAGTGTGATTAACATATCCATCATCTTGATATTTATCTGAGTCATTACCTTCCTCTATACCTGCATCTTTTTGTAATTTAGCTGTTTTTTCTAACTCAGCATTATAATCCTTTTGAGCTTGAACATCCTCTTGATCTACTGCTTCTAGTATGTCAATTATTTCTTCTTTAATTTGAGCTTTAAATTCTGATTTTTTCATTGTAAGAATATTTTGTTATAAATATCACGAAAAAACTACTGATTTAACAGTTTTTATACGTTCTTCAGTATTACCTTGAATTGTTGTATATTTAACATTATTCCAATCTAATATTTCTAATATTTTTTTATTAATATTATCTCTATATATTATGTCAGTTTCTCTAACTCCATTATCCTCCATCTTAACACCTACAGGAGATACATAAAATAAATGATCATAATCATCAATTAGATTCGATAATGCAGCATTTAAAAAATATGATTCATTAGCATTCATTGATTTTGATAATGCACTAAATGCCATAACATCAACAACAGTTCTATCTGTTATAATTTTATCACATAATAATTCACTTGCTCTTTCAGCTGCAAATACAAATTGTCCTTTTAATGTTGAGTCAGTATTTAATGGTATTCCCATATCCATTAAATGTTTTGAACGCTCAGTTCTTGATTTATAATCTTTAAATTCAGGTAATTTAGCTAATTCATTAACTAATGTAGTTTTACCTACTGACATAGTGCCGCAGAATCCTATTTTCATAACTTAGTTTTTTATTAATATACGAAAGAATTATAACTCTTCCAAATTTTTATTTCTATCTACATCCCAATAATAATCTGAATGTTCGTAATTATCTTTTATTGGTTTTTGTGAATCACCAGGTTTTACTCTATAACTATCAGAATCAAAATGTTGTGTGGACACTTCAAATATAGTAGCTCCTTCTGTAAGTGCTTTCATTTGATGTGGTTGACCAGGTAGTAAATGAATACAATCACCTTCTTCAATTGGTAGTGAATGTTCTTTAGATGTTTCAGTGTCAATGTATTTGTATATAAATGAACCTTTAGAAATATACCATGCTTCATCTTTTAATAAATGAAAATGCATTGAAAATTCTTTATCTTTCTTAAATACTAATAATTTACCACAGTATTTTTCATTGTTAATAATCCATAATTCATGACCCCATGCTTTTTCATGTTTATCACCCTGATATGGTTGCGCTTGTAATGTATGTTCTCTCATATTTTTAACTTTTAAGACATATAGTGTCTATATTAATTTTATATATTTTATACCCTAATGATTTTAAAAATTCATCTGTTTGTTTTATTTTTTCTTGAGGTATATTTAAATGTTCGTATTGAATATATTTTAAAGTATCAAAATGTTGTGGTTTTAAACTCTGGATTAAGTCACAATCTAAACTTTCTACATCTAACCTTAACCAATCATATTTATCTTGTTCTAATAAATAATTAAGAGACTCACACTCTATACTAGTTTGATAAATATCATTTTCAGATATATTTTTATCTAATAAATAATTTTTATCTAATGAACTTAATCCAATTTGGCTAGCATAAATAAAAAATTCTCTTGTTTCTTTTTTTGTACTAACTCCTTTATTTAAAAATTTTACATTTGAATATTTACTAAATGAATTAACTAGTGTTTTATATTCTTTACTTTGAGGTTCAATTAATAATGCTTTAGTTTGATTTTCTACTACAGCATCTAACCATTCTCCATAAGATCCTCTACCAGCACCTACTACTATTCCATTTTTTAAATTATTGCCTACTATACAAGTATGAAATATATCCTCAATTGGATCATTAAAAAACGGTCTTGACATTACTTTTTTAATTAAACGATTATTTTTAGTAGTAATTTCTACATCATTATTACGTAAATTATAAGTACACCAATTAAGTGGTTCTAAATCAATAGACCATTCTACTACTTTATTATATGTGTTTAAAAAGCTTACTTTTAAAGGTAATTCTTTTTTAGGAATAAAGTTAGATATTGTTGAAGAAATTTCAACAAACCATTTACTATCTTGTTTTTCTACTTTTATAGGAAGATTCATTTAGTTTCTATACGTTTCTCCTTTAGGTGCTGATTGTTTATACCAAGGTAAACCTTCTCTTTCTCTCATAATTTCTTTAAAATCTTCTTCACTATAAGGAATACCAGATAAAAAATATCCTTTTTTAAATTTACTTTGTCTTGATAATGGTACAATAGCTGGATCATCATACCTATGATGTTTAAAATGATCTTCACCTTCCATTTTAATTAAGTAATGTCTAGCACCACCATATTTAATAACTTTTTCTTCAAATAATTTTGCTTTGTCTGAATATTTTTTTCCCATGTTTATTTATTTAATTTATTAGTATTCTCTTTTGGCATTGTTATC
>Ga0256382_1000039_pt1 | contig 7951 bp, 8 predicted proteins | sample LS1750viralmetaG_FD_189072 | JGI IMG/M metagenome (GOLD analysis project Ga0256382, IMG submission 189072) | Seawater viral communities from deep brine pools at the bottom of the Mediterranean Sea - LS1 750m | ecosystem: Environmental > Aquatic > Marine > Mesopelagic | place: Mediterranean Sea...
AGTCTTCTTCAACTTCACCAATAGGAGTTGTAACGTTTACTGATGGAACAAACGATATTATTCCTAATCAGCTACAATGTGAAGCTTACGGATATACTTACGATAAAGCTTCAGGAACTTGCTCAATATTTAGATTTAATACAAATTTAGACAGGAGTTTTAGCAACGAAACTAATAAATTACAGGGAGCAGGAAACACAACTGAAACAGGAACAAACAATACTTATATAATAGGTGAAAATAATACTGTAAAAGGATTATCAAGAAATAACATAGTAGTAGGAAACAATAACGAAATAGCAAACGGAGTAAACAATGCAAACGTCTATGGTACTTTAGGAGAGGCTACAGCCGACAACTCTATTGTATTAGGGGGTAACGTAGCTGCTGACTTATTAGGTGAAAGACAAAGCATACAAGTTATATATGGAACGCAAACTACAAACGGTACAAATACTGTAAGTTACTTAAACAACACAACTGATAAACTCTTAGCCGTTCCTGAGAACTCAGCAATGTATTTTCACGCTGACGTTATAGCTTTAAGAGTAGGCGGAACAGGAACAGGAAATTTAGGTGATTATGCAAGTTGGGTAGAAAGAGGAGTTATAATAAATGAAAGCGGAACGCTAAGTATAAAAAGAGAACGTGATGCAATCAAAAGTAATGGAACGGTTACTAATTGGCAACCTACAGGGATAGTATCAGGAACTAACTTTGCTATGAGAGTAAGAGGGGCAACAGATGTAACTTTAGAATGGTGTAGTAACATAACATTCACACAAATTAAAACAGGAGTAGCACTTTAAAAATAAAGATATGGCACAAGAAGAAATTGTATTAAATGTAAAATCAGACATAGGGAAGGTTGTAAAGCAAACTGAAAAGCTTGAAGGTGCTACTAAAAAAGGTAAAAGTGGTTTTAAAGGACTTGGCACTGCTATTAAGGGAGTAGGTACAGCATTGAAAGCTGCGGGTATAGGAATTATTGTTGCTTTATTAGCAAAATTGATGGAAGTATTCAGTAGTAATCAAAAAGTGCTAGATGCTTTTGATACAGGAATGACTGCTTTAACTATTGCGTTCAATGACTTGTTTAATTTCCTAAATGATAATATTGGAGCTTTTACAGGCTTCTTTAAAGGTATATTTGAAGACCCACAACAAGCTTTAAAAGATTTTGGGGATATGATAAAAAACAACCTTATAGAAAGGTTTAATAGTCTTTTAGATACTTTTGGTTATGTAGGTAGTGCTTTATCAGCTTTGTTTAAAGGAAACTTTGGAGAAGCAGCAGACTTTGCTAAATTAGCAGGTAAGGAATTAGTAGATGTAGCAACAGGAGTAGACAATGCTTTTGACAAAACAGTTGAAACAATTACTAAAGCAACAGAAGCTGTAACTGATTATACTAAAAAAACTTTAAACACAGCAAAAGCAATAACAGAAACAAATAAAGCAGCAGCAAGAGCAGCAGTTGAGTTTGCTAAGTTAAACGCTCAGTACTTAAAAGATGCTGAGGTACAAAGACAAATAAGAGATGATGAAACTAAAACTTTTGCAGAAAGAATAGAAGCAAATAATAAGTTAAATGATATACTAGGAGAACAACAGCAGCTTCAAAGAGAACAAATCCAAACAGGAATAGATGCAGCACAAGCACAATATGATATAAATGCAAGTGAAGAAAACTACATAGCCTTACAAAGTGAAAAAGTAAGAATGCTTGAACTTGAAGAAACTATTACAGGTCAGTTGTCTGAACAAAAGACAAACGCAGTAGCTTTAGAAAAAGAACTTTTAGAAACTCAAAACGAGATAAGAGCTGAAGGACTTTCAGGACTACAAAGAGAATTAGAAGAACTTAGGTCTGCTTATGAGTTAAAGAAAGAGATGGCTAGAAAGTCAGGAATGGACACTACTGCTATTGAAAAAGAATTTAATAAAGAAAAATCACTTTTAATACAAGAAAATGTAAACACTCAGTTAGAAGCGTTCTCAGGACTTGCAGGAGCTTTAAGTTCTTTAGCAGGTGAAAATAAAGCGTTAGCTGTAGCAAGTGCAGTAATAGATACTTATGTAGGTGCAAATAAGGCATTTGCTCAAGGAGGTGTAGCAGGGTTTGTAACAGGAGCAGCCGTAATTGCAGCAGGTTTAAATAATGTAAGAACAATCTTAGCAACAGATGTTCCAACTTCAGGAGGAGGAGGAGGTGGAGGAGTTTCAGCACCTGCTGCACAACCTGCACCTCAAATGATGTCAGGAGCTTTTGAATTATCAGGAGGAGTAGAACCTGAACCAACTCGTGCTTATGTAGTTACAGACGAAATGACAAACAGTCAAAACCAATTAGCCAATATAAGAAGAAGGGCTACAATCTAAAATCAAATAAATACTAATTAAATATATTATATAATATGCCTTGCGAAAAATGTGAAAACGGAAAATATAAATGGGGAAAGACAGGAGATTGTCAATATGACTCAATTGCTGAATGTGAAGAAGCGAACAAAGACTATTACGAAAAGACTACATCTATTGTTGAGTTAGTAATTTCAGATGATAGTCAAGAACTAGCTATTGATGCAATTAGTTTAGTAACTTCACCTGCAATAGAACAAGACTTTGTTTACTTTGGAAAAGAAAAGAATAACTTAACATTTGCAAAAGTAGATGAGGAGAAAAGAATGTTGGTTAGTCCTGCTTTAATTCCTAACAAGCAAATATTTAGACACGACCCAAATACAGACAGCGACTATTATGTTTACTTTTCAAAAGAAACAGTACGCAAAGCTTCTGAGTTATATTTAAAACATAACAATCACCATAAAGCTACATATCAACACCAAGACAGAGTTTCAGGCGTTCTAACGGTTGAAAGTTGGATTAAGGAAGGTGACCAAGACAAGTCTAAGTTATACGGTTACGACTTACCTAATGGCACTTGGTTTGTAAAAATGAAGATAGAGAATGACGAACTTTGGAATAAAATCAAAGAAGGTGAATTAAAAGGACTTTCAATTGAAGGCTACTTTACAGACAAAATGGAACAGATGTCAGAAAAAGCTCCTACGACTGAGGAAATCTTATCGGCACTAAATGAAATAATAAGCGAAAATCAAACAAAGTAATACTTTATCTATTATATATTACAAACACTAATAAAACTAAAAAGAAATTATGGACATTAAAGAACAAATCTTAGTTGCCTTAGGTCTTAACAAAGAAGAAACAGTTAAGTTAGAATGGCAAGCAAAATCAGAAGACGGAACAATATTTGTTTCAACTGCTGAAGAATTAGAAGCAGGAGTAGATATTTCAGTATTAACTGAAGACGGAACTACAATATTATTACCTGTTGGAACTTACAAAACTGATACAGGAGTATCTTTCAGAGTTGAAGAAGAAGGTATTGTTGCTGAAGTTATTGAGTCTGAAACAGAAGAAGAAGTTGAAGCAGGATATGATGATGAAAAAGAAGAAATGACTGAAGAAGTAAAAGAAGAAGAATTAGCTGAAGCTGTTGAGTTTGCATTTCCTGAAACTGATGCTGAGAAAGCAGATTGGGCTAAGTCTTACGAAGAAATGAAAGATAAGGTTGATAATTTAATGGATGCAATTGCTGATATTAAAGAAAGATTAGGAGAAGGTGATACAGAGGTTGAAGAAATGGCTGAAGAAGTTGTTGAGCCTACTACAAATCCTAAGTCTATTAAAACTACAGAAGTAGTTGAATTTTCAGCAGAAGAAGTAGAAGCAATAAAAGAATTAAAAGCTGAAAACGAAAAACTAAAGACTGAGTTAGCAGCACAACCTGCTGCTGCACCTTTAGATACAAACAAGTTCAGCTCAGAAAGACCTACTTTATCTAAAAAACAATTTAACAAACTTTCTAGACAGGAAAGAATTTTATACAACTTAAACAATTAATAATAACAAATAAAAAAAACAAATTATGGCATTTACAGTAAATTCAAACTATGCGGGAAAAAGTGCAGGATTCTACATTGCGCAAAGTTTAAAAGAAGCAAAATCATTGGAATATTTAACAATGATGGAAAACGTGAAGTATCGTAGTAATTTGCAGGTGATGGGCAACTCAGGATTAGTAGTTGATGCAACTTGTGATTTTAATGATGCAGGTACTTTAACATTAACAGAAACAAAATATATCGAGCCAAAAAATCTACAAATAAATGTGGATTTATGCAAGGCTAACTTGTTGAGCAGCTTTGAAGCGCAAAATATGAGAGCAGGAGCAGGCGCACCACCACCTGCAAGTTTTGATGACTATGTTATTTCTTACTTAGGTGAGATTATAGCACAAGCAACAGAAGAAAGTATTTGGGCAGGAACTGCTGTTGCAGGGAAATTCAATGGCTTCTTAGGAGCAGTTACAGGACTTTTATTACCGGGAGTTGATGGAACAGTTGTTCAATCTTCAGCTTCAGGCGCTTTCACAGCAGCTAACATTATTGCTAACTTACAAACATTAACAACTGATATGGCTGCTAGTGTTTCTGCAATACTTGGAAAAGAGGACACTCATATATATATGAACCCTAAAACTTACGCTATGTATGTATCAGCAGTATCTACATTAGGATATGTTAATGCTTACAATATGAATGGTGAGTATGAGCCTGTATTTGAAGGTTACAAAATCGCTGTATGCCCGGGAATGGTTGACAATCAATTAGTTGCAGCAAGAAAGTCTAACTTATTCTTTGGAACTGACTTACTTTCAGATGCTACAAGAATCCAATTATTAGATATGGCTAACCTTGATGGTTCAGACAATATTAGAGTAGTTGCTCGTTACTCAGCAGGTGTTCAGACAGGAGTTGGAGCTGATATAGTAAGACAATCATAATAAAATAAATAATACGGAAGTGGGTGCTTAGGCACTCACTCCCTTAACCTAAAAAAAACAAATATCATGGCTTGTACAGCATTAACGAAGGGAAGGGGACTCGACTGTAATAGAATTTCAGGAGGGATAAAGAATATTTATTTCGGAGTTTACGACCAATTTACAGCACCACTTACAACAGTAGGAATAGTTCAAGCGAATGGAGAAATTTCAGACATTGAAATGGCTACATCAACAGGACTTTACAGATATACTACACCTCTAGGCGTAGCTAGTCTTTCAGAAACAATTACAGGAAGTAAAGAAAACGGAACAATTTTCTACACACCAACTGTAACTGTAATTCTTAACAGACTTACAAAAGAAGACCAAAATCAAATAAAACTTTTAGGTCAAACTAAATTAGTTATATTTGCAGAATTAAACGCAACTTTAGCAAACGGACATAACGTAATAGTAGGACTAGGAGTAACAAACGGAATGGAACTTAATGCAGGTACTATGGATAGTGGTGCTGCTTTCGGAGACAGGAACGGTTACACTCTTACATTTGACGGAATGGAGCCAATTCCTTTCCCAATGGTAGCAGATTACACAACTAATCCTTTTGACAATGCAGCGTTTACTAATGTATCAATTACAACATCTTAATTAGTTTTCTTATATATTCTTGATTGAGGGGTGCTAACGCACTCCTTTTTCTTTTTAAAGCAAATAAATTCAAAGTTTTTCTATTATATAACAGACAAACTAACTATGATACAAGCAACAACAGAAACAGAAATTAAAATAAATGTTCAAACTGAGGACAATCGTATAAATACTTCTGTAGCTTCTACTCAAATAAGGCACTTAGTTAAATTCACAAACGACTTAGATAAGTCAGTTTATTATGCTTACGGAAATACTGAACTTATTAAAGATAGATATACTAATATAAATATTTCTTACGGAACTACACCTAATATTTACACAGGAGTAATAAAGCTATTTCCTGCAGGATATTATAAGTATGAAATTTATGAGGTTAGTTGGATAGGAACAGTAACTGTTTCTTCAGGTAATGCACCTGCAACAGAAGATGATGTTTTAAGTCCTGTTGCTGATACTAAAGGAATAGTGCAAGGGTTAGTTACAAAAGGCAAAATGAACTTATCAGAAAAAGACGGAACGCAGCAAGTTCAATACACTCAGAGAGAAGCACCAACAGAAACAAACTATATATATTACGGACAATAAAATAAAATAAAATGGCAATAGAAAACGTTCAACAATTATTAACTGAGCAACTAGGAAAAAATAGATGTGATGTAATTACAACTACAGCAATGACAAGTAAAGATTATTATGCAATTCACTTTGTTACAGAAAGTGTAATAGCTTCAATAACAGCTACTAATATTCAAACAGGTACAGGTTCAGCAGCAGCAAGTCTTCACACGACTATTCCTGCAGGAACGACTTTATTTCTTCAATGTACAGCTATAACTTTGACAAGTGGTTTAGCTATTTGTTACTACGAGCAAGTTATATAATGTTAGCACTTAAACAAGGACTAAGTTTAGTAAGCACTAATACCTTAGGGGGTTGGCAACCTTCTGATGAAACAGGTTTAGAAGCGTGGTATAAATATCAATCAGGAATTACATTAAATGGTTCTGATGTTTCAGCTTGGGCTGATAGTTCTGAGAATAGTTTTGATATGGTTCAAGCTACTGCAACTGAGCAACCTGCTTACAATTCAGGAGCAATAGAGTTTACACCTGCTGACACTCACAATTTACAATCTGCTAGTGATATTACTTTGAGTGGTGCTTTTACTATTGGTATAAAGTTAGAGCCTGACGCTTCAAATTTAACTGTTTTAGGTTCAAATACTACACCGAATGAATTTTTTAAAATTAGTACAAGTACAACTTTAAGGTTTAAAACTGACGGCTCACAAATTGAAATTACTTTAGATAGTGGAAGTTTTGTAGCTGACTTATATTTAGTTGTTACTAGGAACGCATCTAATTTAATCACTCTTTATAAAAATGGTGTAGCACAAGCAGACACAGAAACTTTAGCAGGAACTGCTGATATAAATGCAATAGGTGTTAGAAGGACAGACTTAAATCCTTATGACGGAACAATTAGCGAAATACAAATATTTGACACAGAAAGCACAGCACTTACAGCTAATGTAAATACTTACTTATCAAACTTATAAAATGGAAAATATACTTAGTATAAACTTAGAAACATCAACAGCGCCTGTAGTGCAAGAAGTTAGAGGGCGTGATTATATAGAGTACGGAACAGAAGATTGGAAAAACCTTTACCCACAGTTCTTAATTGATTTATATTACAATTCTAGTACACACGCTGCAATCGTTAATCAGACTGCTGAGATGATTGCAGGAACAGACTTAATAGCTGAAGAAGAAGACGCAATAAATTTAGAAGCTTATGTAAAATTAAAGAAGTTTTTAAGGCACGCAAATTCAAAGGAAAGTTTACACCAAGTAATTAAAAAAATAGCTTTTGATTTTAAGCTTCAGGGTGCTTATGCTATACACGTTGTTTATAATAGAGAAAGAACAGAAATAGTAGAACTGTATCACGTACCTGTTGAAAGAGTAAGAGCAGGAAGACCAAACGAGATGGGTAAGGTAGACACTTTCTTTATAAGTGCTGATTGGGGAAACACTAGGACAAATAAACCTTATCCTATTGCTGCTTTTAATGTGAACGACAGAACTTCAGGAAGTCAGTTAATTTATTCAGGCTTATACAGTCCTAATATGGATATCTACCATACTCCTGATTATCTAGCAGGTTGTAATTGGTGTCTAGTTGACCAAAGAGTAGCAGAATTTCAATTATCTAATATCAATTCGGGCTTCAGTTCTAGCTTTATGATTTCCTTCGCAAATGGAATTCCGACGCTAGAGGAAAGACGACAAATAGAACAAAGTTTAACAGAGAAATTTACAGGAGCAGAAAACGCAGGAAAGTTCATTTTGACGTTCTCAGACGATAAGACTAGAACACCTGAAATAACTCCAATTACTCCTTCTGATTTGGATAAACAAT
>Ga0256382_1000040_pt1 | contig 7747 bp, 5 predicted proteins | sample LS1750viralmetaG_FD_189072 | JGI IMG/M metagenome (GOLD analysis project Ga0256382, IMG submission 189072) | Seawater viral communities from deep brine pools at the bottom of the Mediterranean Sea - LS1 750m | ecosystem: Environmental > Aquatic > Marine > Mesopelagic | place: Mediterranean Sea...
GGTTACCAACTGCTTGCTTTTTTAAAGCCTGCACTTTTTCATTCTCAGCTATTTCTTTGTCATTAAACTTTTTATTTATAGCCTCTATTTCTAATCGAGATTTTTCAGTTAGTTGTTTTGATTCTTCGCTGTCTGCTTCTGCTAACTCTTGAAGTTTAGCATATCTTTCTTGTACTTGTAAAATTTCATTTTCTTGGTCAGTGGCTAAAGCAGCTTTTAATGTAGCTTTATCTTGCTTTTCTTTTTCTTTTTCTATTTTATCTTTTTCTTTAGCACGTTCTTTGAAGTCATTTGTGATTACCTCCTTATCCATTTCAAACTTTTGCTCTAACTCAAGTAAATCTGTTAGAGTCCCACCCCTTGCTTTTAATTCTTCTTTAGCTGTTTCGTGTTGAATTTCAAGACTTCTAATTTGCCTTTGTTCCTCGTCTTGGATTAAACGTAATTCTGTTTGTTGCGCTATTGTAATACGCTGGTTAGCTAACCATTCTGCGTCGGCTTTTTGTTGTTGTAGTCTTTTCTTTTCTGCTGCTTCTGCATCCCTTTTTACTTTGTCTGCTCTCTTTTTTGCATCAGCTTTTTCTTTAGCAAGTTTTTTAGCTGCCTCTTGCTGTTTTATTATAGCCTTAGTTATTTCATCTTGTGAAGCTGCTGCATCCTTTTGAAAATCTGCTTGCTGTTGTTGTAACTGTACAAGCTCAGATTCTACCCTAGCTTGGTTTTCAAGCTGTAATTGTTTTCTTAAATTCCATGCTTTAATTGGATTGATTAAAGACATTGCATATACCTGACCTTTCTGTATTGCGTCAAGATTTTTTGCTTCGTCTTCGTCCAATAGCTTTTTCTTTTGTTTTATCAAAAGGGTAGCTTGGTCAAATTCAGCTTGCTTTTCTACGTTGTCTAAATAATCTTCGTATGCTTTATTTACTTTTTCAGCATCTTCTGGGTCGTTAATATCAATACCCTCCAACAAACCCGTTGCCTGAGCTAATTTTACTAAGGCGTCTTTTCTTGCTACTTCGCTGGCTGTTGTATCGTTAAGGACATTTCTATATACGTCAAGCTCAGAAGTCGCATCACGTGTTGCATTTATGCCTGCTTCTTCTATTTTGTTTCTATCCTTTTGTGCTTGTGTGACACCCATAATAGAGTCACGCAAATAGTCAAAGTTTTCAATTAATAGTTCAATTGCTATAATTAAAGCACCAATACCAACTGCTGCCCAAGCAGCTTTTAGAACCTTAAAAGATTTTGACAACCTCCCTACTTGTCGTTGTGTGCCTTTAAAGCCCCTTGACATTTTTTGTAAACTTCTAGGAAGCAACCCAGAAAACAAATCACCAAGACCACCCCAATCTTTTTTGCTGTCTTTTGAAACTTTTTTAGATTCTTTACCTAGCTTTTTAGTGGCTTCGGTAGCTTTAGAAATTGGGGCTGTGGCTTTATCCTCAGCTTCAACAACAATTTGTATTTTATTTACGGTAGCCATTTTGTATTATCAGTTTTAAAGTCTTAAAAAAACCCTTTGATTTTGAATGTCTTCCATACCATTGGCTATAAAGTGGGTGTCCTTTTGCCTCTTTTGTCTTCATGGTTCTCACCATTTGCGGTATTGCATACCCTATTGAATTAATATAGTATTTCATATCTTATTAAACATTAACCAGTCATCACTTAGTAAATTTGTAAACATTACTTCTGTTGGGTCTAAGTTGTAAAAAATCGGGTACACGTCATCTTGGTCAAGTCCTGAATCTATTTGCATGGTTGTCATCTCTAAATCAATAAACCACGCACTTTTCACATTTGCAGACCCCGTACAAGAAATAGTAAAAAAGGCTTGCTCACCATCTTTAGCTTGTTGCGAATCAATTGTAATTACTGCACTACCTAAAGCATCTTTGTTTTCTGCTATTATAGTTGTTGTACCTACATTTCGTGCAATTGCTTTTGCACCATTTGACAGCCTTGTATTTGCTACCGTGCCTTGTGCGTTTTGGGTTACTGTATTTCCTATGACACCAGCCGTACCTCCAATTTCAACAGCTATGGCTTGTACTCTTATATAAATTACGGTGTCCGTAGGAATTAACCATGTGTCTATGCCTGCTTCTGTTTTAGCTAAAACTGGCGTGGCTGTTGTTGTTGTAGCTTGCAGGTTAGTTTTTATATTAGTTCCATTAATACCCCTTTGACTAAAAAGTCTAACATTGGCTAAAGGAAAAGAATTGTAAGGGTTTGCTGGTTTAGCATAAATATTAGACGGCTGTATGCCTCCAACACCTCCACCCCCATTACCTCCACCGCCTCCACGTCCACCCGTTATTGCAGATACAGTCCTAGATACACAACTTGTATTTGCATTATCCCAAACGTAACCGTTTAAAACACAACACAGTTCTGTTGAAGGTACTGCTAAACCCGTTGCTGAATCTACAAAATTAACCGTGCCATCTGTTTCAAAAGTATCTGGTATTGCGTTACAAGTCGTTGACCCAATACCTATTGGTTTATTTATAACTTTTATTAGTTTGGCTTTTGCCAAAGAAGTACCGCCAACGGCAAAATTACTAATACTTAAAACACGCCAGAAACAACCATCTAAATATAAGTTGTCATTAAATTTTAAATCATATAACTCAGTGTAATTAATATTAATATCACAAGTCATAACACGGGCATCACTACTATAAATTTCACTAAATAGTTGTGACCAGTAATTGTAAAATGAATACTTTAAGGTTGTGCCTCCCGTTGTCCCACCGCTTATTGCAGGCGTTAAAAAGTTGTCTGGGTAGTCATAACCCCAAGCCAAAGACTTTGTTGTTGTGGTAACGCCATAGGTATTGTATTCAGCAAAATAAGGAAACTGTGAGTAATCCACACCGTCTATTGCCCACGTAATACCGTTCCCAATATCTTGCATACCGTTGTAATATGCAAGAACGGGCTTACTAGATACCCATTTTTTACCACACTCAAAAGTTCCAACAACCCCGTTCCACTCCCAAAATTTAGGTATTAAAACATTTGGCATAGAAGATGGTGACGTACTGCACACGTTGCTGTAAACTGGTGAATTTCTATAAGGCTGGAAAACTTGTGTTGTTTTGGCGTTTTCTGTCGCAAAATCATTTTCGTTTATATAAGAATATTTGCCTTTTATCCAGCCTATATTCTCTTGCCACCATGTATTTGAATTGTCATCACCTTCTGCATCTGTAAATTCAAAAGTCTTTTTTTGAAACTCTAAAGTTGAATTTATTTGAATAGAATCTTGGTCTACAATTTCCGTCCAATCTTTGTTTACATTGCCTTCTTCCCAATAGTCTGACCACGGTTCTATTTTCATAACCGTCGGTTCTTTCTGGTCACTTATTATGACCAAATTAAATCTTTCTATTATAGCTTTTAACCACTCATCTACGGGTACGTCTGGAAAATTTTGGCTTACGTCAACAAATGAAGCTGCTGAATCCCAAGAAATTAATTCAAAACTTGTCACAGCATTTGCACCCGTTTTATAATAGGTTGTAGTTTCTTCAGATTGAAACATAACAAGGGGACGGCAAGAGTCGCCTGCACTCATTTCTATAACCGTTTCAAAAGTAACAACAGACTCTACATTATACGCACACGCTTGTGTGTATGATTGCCCGTACTCAGAACCATTTAAGTCGATACGAACTGCAAAATTATAATTGCCAGCCGTAGCTCTGTCGCTTCTTACAACATTAGTTGTTTTTAAAGTAAATGTCCCGTCAAATGGTGCTACAAATGCCTCAGTATATAACCCATCGGGGTCATAAAATGGGGACACGTTTTCAATCAAATAAAGTAAGGGTAGCCAATAACTAGAAAAGCCTGCCACAAGCTCAATATCATCATGATAACCTACTTTAAACCCATAGCTAGGACGCCCCTCTACCCTTAAAGTTTCTAAAGCTAGAAACATATAAATCTTTTGGGTGTCTGCTGAATTAAGCCACGTACTCGATATTGTAAAACCAGCCTTGTTAAATATGTATTCTATTAGATACGCTATTCTAATAGATGGCTTCATGTTTATAGAGAACAAAGTTTGTCCTAAATCATAATCAGCATTACCGAAAATTCCTACACTTGGGACGGCTGTTGCTGAGTCAGTATTGCCTGAAGCTCCGTTGTCTGCTATTGGGTAGACTATTGTTCCATTGCCTACTGCCCCCGTTGTTATGTCGTTAGAAGTGTCCCAAGAATCTTTTATATTGTCCCAGTTTAAAGCATGGTCAAGGTCAGTGTCTACCGTGCCTGCATCCGTTGTGAATAGCTGTTGCCATGTAGTGCCTTTTATAGTTTCAAATACAGAAGCAACCGATTCTAATATACTAACTTCATAACCTTCACCACTAACAGAATACAATTGAAGCGTGCCTTGCATTAGCAAAATTCCGTCACTTAATAAAGTACAAGTTGTTTTACTATTTGGCGTGAACGTTCCATTGGTCACATTTGCATTATAGTAAAAAGCAAAGAATTTATTATTGCCTTTTGTTAGGGGCATTTGAAAACGAAAAGAATACGGGCTTCTACGTGACATTGGGTCACTAAGGTCTAAGTATTGAAAGTTTAATTCAATAGGTGTTAGCGGTATGTCTAACTCAATTTGAGTCGTACCCGTTTGTTCTGTTGCAATTAATTGAATCATGGGTTAGCTCGTCTTCTACTAATTTCTATTTTTAAAGTATAACTAATTGACCCATCATTTAACCCAGTCAATTTCTTTTGTTGCATATCTAATACAAAAGCCTGCACTACTCCATTACCTGCTGTCTGACCTGAAGAACCAAATAAACTATTGCCAGACAAAAACACACGTTCACTATTTAACAATGAACGCACCATAGGGTTTAATAAATCGGGGTTGCCCCCAATAGTCGTAAGTTCTAAAACTGTATTTGCGTGAACTTTTGAACTTCTTTTGCCACCCATCCAAGATTGTTTTACATACGCATCAGCACCAACTCCATTAGCACTTAATCCATTTCCACCTGACGTTCTATAATCTTTCTTTTTTATTTCTTGTGTTTCTTGCACTTTGCCCAAAAGCGGTAAGTTGTCTACACCCCCTTTACTATTCCACCAATGAACAGAAAAGATTTGGTCATCTGTAATATACTTACCACAAGTAACCCGTTCAAATCTATATACTTGTGAAGTTTCGTTACCAGCCAAAGTTGTAGAGCTTGCAAATTGCAAATCGTAGTGAGTCCATAATGCGTTAAAACCATAGCTGGGTCTTGCTATTGCGTTTGTTGATTGAGCTTCTAAATTTGCTGTCCCACAACCAAAATACAAAAGACTTTGCGCATCCGATAAACCTGCTGCTGGTGCTTTACCTCCGAATGTTGAGGTGTTTTCAAAATATGATTGTGTTAGACCTATGTTATTTTTATAGTATGTTATAAAAATATAATCAGTATTTGCTGAACCCACGTCATCACCATTTAAAAAAGCTAACGAAGCCCACTGCGTATTTGACCCATCATAAAGAATACTTGTTTTTAATTGCGTGCTATTTGGCACGGGTGCAATATCAGACAGAAATAACGCTTGGTCGTTGTCTATGCCATAATCTGAAGCAACGGTAGAAAGTGGTGGTGAAGAAATTGTAGGGGCAAGAAACGAACCGTTGACGCACTTAACTTCTGTCGTTGCACCTGCTGGATATGTTACAACTGGTGTTGAAGTTGGTGATGAAGATTCTTCATATCCAAATGTTAAATCAAATGTCTTTAGTGCTGAAGTATTGACGTTAAATTGTTTTGTTATTTCGGCTGTCCCATCTAACCCAAATGCCCCTAGTTGGTAAGGGTTGTCATCTTGTAATACGTAATTTGACACTATGCTTTTAATATTGAAGACAGCAGAAGCAGCATTGTTAGGTAATTGCTTTAATAAGATTACTTCTACACCGTCAAGTTCTATTTTTAACACATAGCGAAAATTGTCGGGTGTTGTAGATTGACCCGTTACAACATAGATAAGGTCATCACCAGCCCCTTGTACTCCCGTTGTAGATTGTGAAATTGTGTATGCCATTAAAGGGTAATTTTTATATTATATATTCCAGTCATGTTTTGTTCTACAAAAGTTGCTACATCTAAACCAATAGCTTTTCCTAAAATAGACTTACTTTTTTTATAACCTCTGTCTAAAGCTATGGCATAGTAATTAGAAGGTGCAATACCATAGTTGTAAACCTTCCAGCTTATAGCACTAACCATTTGCTTACGTTTAATAAATCTACCTTTTTTGTCACGTATCGCGCCAACTGGTTTTTGTATAACCCACCTATCTATTCCACCTCTTAAAGTTCCACCACCTTGAGGTTTACCAGAACCAAACTTAAACGGGCTTTTGGGTGCTTTCTTATTAGATATTAACCCTTGAACACCTTGTTCTACAAAATCCCAATAGGGAACATTGCCTTCAAAATTTAACTCTATTGTTTCTTTAGACCCTTCAATGGTGTAAAATAATGACTTGCTTAGATTTCCAGTAACTACTTTGCCTTGCTCTTTTAAGATTTTGCGAGCGTTACTAACTACTCGTTTACCTATCTTATTCATTGCTTTATGCAATTTGTTCATGTGCATAGGTACAGACTCACCTGCAATATCTAGTTTTAAAACTATTGCATTAGTACGGGGCATCACATAGGTTTATAACGTTAGGTAATCTTATTTCAAATGTTGTTGACCAGCCCGTTAAAAGGTTGTCAAACCTAGCTGTAAATGGGTCACACTGAAGCGGTAACTCAAAATCCCACATACCATCTACGGTTGTGTTTCCATCATAAACGGCAAATCTAAATTTAGCAGCTACGTCTTGTAAGATTAAAAAAGTTTCTGCATATATCTGAGTAAGTAAATCGTCTTGCTTTTCTATGCACATATCAGCTACTATAATCTCATAAGTAAAGACCGTCACACTAGCATCTAATTCAGCATTTGAACATTGAGCATATAACAATGGGTACTTATCTACATCTAGTTTTTCCATGTCTAACCTATCTAAGCTAAACGTATAAAAACTCTTTAGTTGCTTATGTTCTGAAACTATTTGCTTGAATGTGTTATTAATATCTACAACTGTCTGCATTACATTTTTACTTTGTCTTGTAAGTTTAAGTCTTTTTCGTAAGCCATGAATGTTAGGGCTTGCTCTATATATATACTTTGTACCTCATTCATTTTTAAAATATCACCATTAGCAAGGTCATAAATGATACCAAACCAGCCCCATTTTTTGTGTATTGAGTCGCCTTGACTTTCTTCTCCTTTTCCAAATAGTGTTGCGTAGTGGAAATTAATTCCTTTGCGGTGTTGCAAAAAAAAACCATCGCACCAATTGCAATGTTCATAGGTAGGTCTAGCATAGCCTTTTTACGCTCTTTACTCACTCTGTAATTAACGATTTCATATTTGTCTAGCTTTTCATCTATGACTTCCCGAAACAGAATAGCACATAGTTTTTCTAAACTTTTAAATACACCACCTGAACACATGGTTTCTAAATCAGCATACTCACCAACAGTAAGTTTAGATAGGTCAGGTATAAATCCGTATTGCTGACCCTTTAATTCAAACCGTCTTACAAGTGGCATCTTTCTTGTGAATGGGTCAGGGTCTTGCATTAGCCAGTTTAAGGTAGCTGACGCCCTCTCTATTGAATCCCAAGTTGCATCTTGTAGAGAATTAGGTTC
>Ga0256382_1000041_pt1 | contig 7698 bp, 14 predicted proteins | sample LS1750viralmetaG_FD_189072 | JGI IMG/M metagenome (GOLD analysis project Ga0256382, IMG submission 189072) | Seawater viral communities from deep brine pools at the bottom of the Mediterranean Sea - LS1 750m | ecosystem: Environmental > Aquatic > Marine > Mesopelagic | place: Mediterranean Sea...
ACTGGACTGCGGCTATGTCCCACTCTTGCGAAATTTTACTCCATCCATTAATAAGATCTTCACTGGTACAGCTATTCATAAATGAAATAGCATCGTTTACTTCTTCCTGGTCTGGTGAATAAAAATCTTCACTCATCGTCTTTCTCTTTTTCTGTTTGAATTTTCTTGAATCGCAGAGATCTATCGTTGCCATTTTCATCTTGAATTGTGAATTCATGGTCAAACTCTTCTTCATCTGTCATCTCAAACGTATCATCAGACAGTGTATCGCTAACAGACAGTATTTTTCCAGTTGTGAGATCTCTCTTTATTTTGTTTCTTATCATCCTATATGTTCCGTCTTTTTCCCTTTTAAAATCCATTGTTTTTTCAGTAACAATTTCTGGAATCACTTTTTTTATATGTTTTTGTTTTCCCATTTATCAATCAACTTTTACGAGATCAGCATACGGATAATTGATATACTCCCCCGTCTTTTCGTGAAATACCTGTATTACAAGTCTTTTAGACGAAGCACCGCCGACGAACCATGCATTTGATTTTGATTCAAATAATTTAACGACTACGCCTTCTTTCGACATCTGTAAAATTGGTGCTACTGTATCACCCTTTTTTATCATTTTTATGATTTCCTAGTTTCAATCATACTAACTATAAACTCAAAAAGTAAATGTGTATCAATAGAGGTCTCTTTTTCTAAACCACACAAGATAAACTATCTCTGGAATTGCGTATAGCCATGTAAGAAAAAATAAAACGAACCAGCCGAGCTGATCTCTTCTTGCTGATTCCCACGATGCCCATATTTTTAATGGAAGAAGAACAACCATAACCCACGTAGCTGGATAGTCTAGATTCCAATAAATCACTGTAACAGTTTATAATACTAAAGTTTATGTGTAAAAGGGTGGAAATTTTAGCACTTCTATGTTTCCTGCTCGTGACCCTCAAGCCTTTTGAGCCTGTCCCCATTTTTTCAGGGTTAGAGGTAAGCACACCGGAAAGTTAGTCCGTTCACGAGCTTTCTCCCTGTTCTTAGCCGTAAGACTACGGAACAGCACGCCTTACTGTCGTCTAACATTCTGCGCTCAATTGAGTAAGCTGTACACTTCACCTCGCCTTCGCGCGCCATGCTTCCCAACCTTGGGGGGACGTCCACATGGCCCCTTTCGGGACGATGGTCTTGTTTCCAATTCCATCAGAGAGACTTCTGTCACCGACAGTTAGATTCTAGAGGAGTTTATCTCTCCTTCCCAAGCCTTTCGTTTGGGTGTGCTCTTATCCCGTTTCCACGATGAACCTACAAGTCCGTGGATACTCTCAGCAGTATTTTCTCAGTGGTATGAGAACTCATGCATCGAATCACTGGATGATATTCAGAGCTACCACGCTCCTTAACTCATCCCCTCTCTTAGTCCGGCAGCACGATAGACGTAAGAACGCCCCTCTCCCGATCGAGGTTTTCTCTATCACCAGCTTTCGCCGATTGTGCCTGAAGGTCAGTAACTCCATCCAGGTTTATAGACCCGAGAACCAGGGTCTTATAATGATTTAAAAGATCTGTTTGATTTCTAATATTACATCTATATATTAGAATGTTCACGCATTATAAAAATAAAATTATCACAAATATCTAACTGGATTTGTAGAAGAATTCCAGTTTGCAATATGGCTTTCATATCCGCTATATCTGCTATCTTCTCTGAAAAAGAGGACATACTTTCCATTTGAAAGCCTGTTATATCCAGTGATTTCTCCTCCAGAATACGCTGGCTTCTTCGAGCTCTCTGTAAGTATTACATCTTGGCCAATTAGGTTTTGGATCTTTTGTGGACTAATTACCCAATCACCTGTCATAATGGATCCGCAAACTTCACTATAGTCGTGACTCTTGCATATAAGCCCTATCTTTGGATTTTTCATGTTAACTCTCCTTTTTGCTATCATGATTTCTTAAAAATGGTAGGGCGACCGGGACTCGAACCCGGAACCTACGGTTTATGAGACCGTTGCTCTGACCTGATTGAGCTATCGCCCTGTACGTTAAAACTAAATTGTTATGCATCTATTATACAGCAGCTTAGTTAAAATTACATGAAATTTTATCTTCTAAAATTTCAATATCTGATTCGTTAACTTCATAAATCTTTCCTTCTCGAAATATCAGAACAGTGTCTTCAGATTTCTTTTCAATAACAATAGATACACGATTTGGTGCACCAGCACTATTCTTCCAGTTATGAATACCCTTCCAATAAGCAAGCGATCCAGGCATGATCTTTCTCATGTTGTCGTTAACCCTGAAAGTCTTGTGCAAAATTTGAAATATGTGTAGAGCTCTCTGCTGCCCCTGACGATGTCTGCGTGATAAACTTTGCTTTATCTTGTAGTTCTGATAGGTTCATAGCACCAGAGTATGAAAACCCACTAGTTATTCCACCTTCAATGTCTGAAATAATGTTTTTGACCTGTCCTTTGTATGGAATATTTGACGTAACGCCTTCTACAGATGCAGTGTGGCCTCTCCACTTTATCTGTGCGTCTACTGATGCCATACCACGATAAGTCTTGAATTTTCCACCTTTTATAAATATTTCTTCTCCTGGCGCTTCATTTGTTCCCGCTAGCATAGATCCCATCATAACGAAATCGGCACCTGCAGCTAATGACTTAACAGCATCACCTGAGCTCTTTATTCCGCCGTCTGCTATTAAACGCACGCCGAGCTTCTTGCTAATCATCTTGCAATCAAGAATAGACTGGAGCGTTGGCACTCCATGACCCGTTTTAATTCTTGTGGAGCAAATAGATCCGCCGCCGATGCCTACTCTAATACTATCAGCACCCCACATTGCAAGATCTTCAAAAGCTTCTGCAGTTGCTATATTGCCAGCCATGATATGAACTGATGTTCCAAAAGTTCTCTTAAGAGTCATAAGGGCATGACGCATAAGCGAATGATGTCCATGTGCTATATCAAGGCATAAAAGCGATGTTCCTGACTCCACTAGACTCATCGCTCTAGTGATATAATCTCCTGCTACGCCAATAGCTGCACATGCAAATGTTCCTCCGTATCCTTTAAACTCTCTTACAAGCTCACACTGATCTTTGATGCTGTTGTATCTATGAATTATTCCAAACCCACCAGCCAGCTCCATTGCAAAAGCCATCTGAGATTCAGTTACTGTATCCATTGGGCTAGAAATGATTGGCAATCTAAATTTAAGATTTTCATTTAATGATGATGCTATCTTTATTTCTTTTCTAGAATCTATTTCACTATACAAAGGAACAAGAAGAACATCATCAAAACAAAGTGCTGTCTGAATCATTGTTATTCCTCTATTAAATAAGATACAACATGTAGAGTAGATTTACATACTGAATTCATTTTCAATTTTCTTTTTAAGAACTTTGTGAAAACCAGGGTTGATTGCCAATGTTTGTGGAATAATCGCGTTTCTAATTCTAGATCTAGCATATTTTAAATCTTTATTAGATGGATCGCATACAAATGGAACACCCTTGTCATTAGCCCATTCAAGAAGAATAGACTTTTTTGTCATTAGAAACGGTCTTATAATGTTATCGTGTCTGTACGGAATCAGTCGCGGATCACCGTGCAGCGATGTAAAGATCCACCATTCTATTACATCGTCAAGATTGTGACCTGTAATTACTGGATTGTCAATTTGTCTAAGAAATTTAATTCGCTCGTTTCTCCAAAACTCTTCTTGTGACTCATCTTTATTTTTTTCTCTGCTTATCTCGTCAACGATCAGGCGAAGATCAAACTCTTTACAATATTTTTCAACAACCTCAAGCGCTAAAGAGCTGTGTGATGTCTTGTGATAAAAGTGAACAACATCAATCTCTCTAGATCCTTTTCGCAGAAAATCTAGAATTGCCATTGAGTCAGGCCCACCGCTGCACGCGATAGATACTTTCTTTGGAATTTTATTAAGAATTCTAATCATATAGCACCTGCTATTATTTTACTTTTTAGAGTCGCGCTTTGCACGTCTGACTGTTCCACTTGCAGATCTTTTTCCAATGTTTCTTTTTTTTCTAGGCTTCTTTATTACCTGCCAAAAATAAACAAATGTTTCACAGTCATCTGGCCAATCAACGCTAGAGTTCCATGGAACGCCTGCAGCTTTTAAATTGTCAAGATCTTCTTTTCTAGCAATATCTCCAAAAAATCCTAGATCCTGATTATCAAATCGCTTAGCTTTCACGTGCACATTGACACATGCAAACGATTCCACCTCATATATTGAGCCTATAGAGATTTCTTTCTTTGAGTATTTTTTTTTCACTTCTCTTGTGGGACTGAGTCTATATAATTTACATCTCTTATAATTAGCTGTCTAGTTCCACGGTATATATTTTCTTCACCAGTTATACAGACATTTTTTCCAATGAGATCGCTATATGGATTTAGCTCAAGACACGCAGCATCATCTTTCCACAGTATGATTCTCATATAGCTATTCGTTATTCTATTGCTTTGAGACTGTAGACCGATGACATATGGTGAGCTTGTCGTTAGCGGTGCAGTTATTTGAATGACAGTGTCACATATTCTAACACTGTCATTCACTTCTAGTTTCTTTGGTTCACACTCATCGTTTCCAAATGCTGGTTGCGCTATTGTAAAAAATAGCATGATATATTTTAACATTTTTTTTCTCTGTTTTCTTATTATGACAAGCGGTATTTATTATTCTAGCTTATTATAGTATCCACTAGTCATAAATGCTAGGTATTTATCAAGTGCTTTAATTTTATCTTATCAGCATCTTTTTTACATATGTATATTTGATAATCATGTTTAAAAACTTAATAATCATTGTATTTCTTACAAGCCTCACCATGGTGCAAGGACAGGCATTTGCAGATGTAAATACACAAATTTATGAAAATATTGCTGATTCTTTATCTAATAAAGAAAAAAACGTCAGATCTGCTGCAATAAAAATTATTACAAATAATGGTCATGGCTCAGGTACATACGTAACGATTAACGAGTTTCATGTCGTTCTAACGGCAAATCACGTCACAGACGATGCAATCGGAACAAAATATTTTCTTTTAGATGGAGACGAAATAACGACCGGCATACTTGTATTCAAGAATAGCGAAATCGATATAGCAGCAATTCACATATCGCCTATGAAAAATAGAACTCCTATAAAATTTATAAAAAACAGAACAGTATCAGACATTGGAACAGATATAACATACTCTGGGTTTCCAGCATCACATAGTCTTCTAACGTTTAGAGGATCAATAGTCGGCTATGAAACAAGTGTAACAGGTAGAAAAATTATTCTCATACACACATATGCGTGGTTCGGCTGTTCTGGCTCAGGAATCTATGATTTAAAAGGCAGGCTTATTGGAATTCTATGGGGTGTATCTAGAGAATTCCACAGAGGCGATGTAATAGTAGAAGATATAGCATGGGTAACACCTGCTGCTTATATAAATGAGACAGAGATCATAAGGTCTATCACCGAGATTCAAAATACAAAATAAATCTATCTAGTTATATTTTTTAAAAAAATTTCTTGATATTGATCTAGAGTCATATTGATTCACTAGATATTCATAAGACTCTTCTACTTGCTCTACATCTATCTTTACATCATCAAGATCGTTAGAAAGTGACGCAACAGCTTCAACATTTTTTATTGCGTCATCATAAAAATAAACTTCTCCAAAACCCTTGTCGAGAATTAGATTTTTAATATAGCTTGATTTAAAGCTGGGATCGCTGTTACCTACTCCTACAACATCTGGAACGCCGAGCTCATCGGGAAATATTTCATTTGGCAAGTTTTTAAGAAACTCCACTACTGGCTGAGCATCAGATCTTGCTGTAAGTATCATGACATAAGAATTAGAGTTTTTCATAGCCTGTTTCATTTTTTCAAAATGTGGTTTCAATTCTATATCACTGGGAACAGTATCGAAATCAGAAAAATCTAGTTCTACTTTTCCAGACGTAGGAAGCTTCTTGCTTGCATACTCTCTTGAAGACAAATATGTTACTGTGGGCTCAACACCATCATCTGGTGTGTGAATAACTTTAACTCTAAGAGATGAATCTCCTGTATTTACAATTGTATCGTCGAAATCAAATACATGTAACTGTAGCTTGTTTCCATTTCCAACGGCTGCAGAAACTATCGATTCGCCAAACACACCTCGAATATTAATCCTGATAACCTTCATAGTGATCTCCTATAACATTTATCTTCAATCAATATAATTATATTTAGATATGAGCAATATTATAGACTTTCCTAATTTTCATGAAAGAGAAGAAAAGATTCTTCTAAGAGAAAAAGATATTCAAAGACGAGAATTCGAGCTAGATCTTTTCCAGCTAAGACTTGTTGAAAAAAATAGAAAAGTAGAAAGCATGAGATCATCAATTAGATTCACATACATTCTACTTTTTACACTAGGCTTTATGAGCAGTCTATTGCTAGGTTTATTGTTTATTTAGTATGCTTGTCTGCAACTGAAGCAGATGCCCATGCATCTGGCTTTATTTTGCATGAGAATCCAGTCGCAGATGCCCAGCCTTTGAGTTCATCTGCATATATTTTTGTTTTTGATTTATCTCCAATGCCTACATCTATGTGAATCTCTATTGATGCAGACGGATTTTTCTCTAGGACTTCAAATGCTGTCTCTATTGTTTTTTGAACTTCTGCGATCATTCTGATCTTTAAAGTTGAAAATTTAGAACTTTTTTCTTTAACCTTTCTGAAAAAATATATACCTCCCTTGTTTTCTCTGTGCAGGCATATTGCAATTGCAAACAAGCATGAACTAATAGAAAGCTGACTATCAGTTCCAATAAATATTTTTCCATTATTTTTTACATGAGAATCAATTTGAAGCATCATGTCTTCAAATTGAATTTCATACCCAGAGCCTGTAAACCAATTATTCATCGGTCCTCTCTATCTATAGAGTAATTATTTTCAAATGTAGATTAAATCTTAATCTCTTCCCATTCACCATTCCAGTTTGTGAACTTCACGCTATGAATGCCTGCAGACCTCATATGTTTAATACATAGCATACATGGCTTTGCCATTGTCCAGTCATGATTACATTTTTTAAATCTCATAACTTCTATGACATCTCCTGGCTCTGCAAATCTGAGAACATTCATTTCTGCATGCATATGTGATGCCCAAGAACCATCAGCATATTGTCTCTTGAATCGCGGGTGCGTTTTACTTGTATTCTCTCCGACTTTAATTACTCTTCCATTCCTTCTTAGGATTGCTGCTATGTGATATGTTCTTCCGTTATTGAGTGCTAGATTTTTAGCTCGATAGTACACTAGGCATAATGCCCTCCCTGTCTTCATTTTTATATTACATACGGTAGTCAATATTTACAATTAGGAGATGAATAATGGCAACAATTAGAAACTTCGGAGTAGGAACTGTTAGATTCAATGAAGGTATTATCGTAAGTGGAAGCGCAGGTTCTGACGTACATACAGTATCTGTGACAGGAAGCATGGCCATAGTAAATACGATTGACGACGGTACATCAAACAGGACTATGCTGAAATTGCACAATTATCGATTAGATGATGCAGAAATTTTCGACTGGGCACCGACTTCAATTGACTTTGCTATTGAAAATGTTACAGGAGGAGCA
>Ga0256382_1000042_pt1 | contig 7687 bp, 11 predicted proteins | sample LS1750viralmetaG_FD_189072 | JGI IMG/M metagenome (GOLD analysis project Ga0256382, IMG submission 189072) | Seawater viral communities from deep brine pools at the bottom of the Mediterranean Sea - LS1 750m | ecosystem: Environmental > Aquatic > Marine > Mesopelagic | place: Mediterranean Sea...
GGAGATGTTCCTTGAACTCCTGTTAAAGAATAAGATGATTCAAGAATATTCCAAAGATTGTCGCCCCATCCTATTTCCTCTCCAGTATCTTGGTTTGCACCACGGTTCCAACCAGATTGAGGTACACCCGTAGCAGTTTCATCACCAAGTGATGATGTCATTCCTATACCAGTAAGAGTATGTGCAGAAGAACCTGTAACGGTTTCTGTTCCTAAAGAACCTGTAAGTTGTTCACCAGTTACGGCAACATTTACAAGACCAGTAGCAACAGCAGTCCCAACAGCGGAAGTGCCAGCTACACCAGTAAGTGTTATATTACAATCGCCCGTAAGCGTTAACGAACCTAGAGATGACGTGAGGCCAGTACCTGTTGCGTCAACGGGCGCAAAAGTATTCCATGCACCCGAATTCCAGGTTTGTCGGCCCCATCCTTGGAGGGAGGCCATAATTTATCTCCTTATGCTATTCTTAGAATTGCAGCAGTTGCTTCAGCAGCAGGGAACGTAATTGTAAATGTTCCTGAAGTTGAAGTTTTAACAGCACCGAAATCTAATACACAAACAGATGCATTGGTAGTTAAACCAGATACAGTTGAACTATTATAAATAACAGCAGCTTGTGCTGAAATAGTTGCACTTGTAAATGATAAATCTGAAAAGTCACAAACAGCAGTATCTGTAGATAGAGCAGGAGTAACTGAAGTTAATGCTCCTCCACCTTCAGCATAAGTGCCTGATGCACCTACTTCGTCAGTTTGTTGAAATGCAGTTGTTGATTTGCTTAAAGTTGCTTCGTTGTCGTATAATGCTAATTTAAAAGCGTTCCCTGTCGTTGCCGTGAAGTTGTGTAGGCCTTTCAGGATCTCCACTTTAAAACTGTTGCATACAGCTTGAGTAATTGCCATAATAATCTCCTATGGGTTCCTTGATTCGAGAGGGATACGAATAACGCCGTCCCGAAATTCGTCTCTACGATCACGCCCCATCTCATATGTGGCTAAAGATTGCATAGACTGATTAAACATTTTATCATAATATTGTATCATATCTGCTGGACCTTTCAAGTATCCAAGTGCTTGTAAAATACAACCATATAATAGCACGTTCGGAGCATTTTGACTTAACCAAGTAGATGTTTGTCCACTTGATAAGCCATCAGGCTTGTACGTGTATGCGAGCTCACATGTTAATGCAGCGTTCGGAGTTGGCGCAACATAGTGCGTATCTTGGTCCCACATAGCATAATACTTAGGGGTACCAGTTGCCGTTCTATCAGGCCAGTATTCATTCATAAACGAAATATCTTTTTGTAGCAAGTAAGTTCTCTCAGGAGTCCCTGAAGAAGCATCATAAATTTGAACATAACGTGTATTTTGCCAATCTGATGGCAATGGTAAAAAAGGATTATTTACTGTTAATACTGCTGTGTCATATTTACGATAATAAGTAAGATCTACTGTTCTCATTACTTGATCTTCAATAGATTTTATAAAAGGTTGTATAATACTATCAGATAAAACATTGCTATCTGTTTCTGTATAGTTTCTTACATTATCATTTAAATCTGAATAATCACTCATGACGTACTCACTGTAACATTTCCTGTAAAACTTTGCATCTTAGTTATTTTTGAAGGTCGTTGTATACCTAATGGCATCATACTTTTAACAGTAACTACTGAACCATCAGAAAGAGTAGCTGTTTCATTTAAAGCTCCAAAATTATTAGCGGCTATTCCAATTAATCCTACCTCAACAGTAGAATCTACTACTTGAGGTTTTGCATGTTCTAATGATTGTGCATCGGTAGGATGATTAGTAGGATTTAATAAAGGAGATTTAGGTTCGTATTCTGAAATATGAACCCAGGCTCCTGTCCATTCCTGAACCATTTCATTGTATGGATATGCTTGTCCGTCTCTATCAGAGATTCTTAAAGCAAATTGTCCTCCTGCATAACGTCCCATTAGTATGTCCCCGCTGTAATTCCTAATTTCGGCACAAAGTGTGAACTTACATTTCCTCTATTAGTATCTGCTGCTCTTCTAAATTCTTCCTCATAAGCTATTTTTAAAATCTGAGTTCTTTCAGGAGCATATTTTAAAGCTATGTAATAAGCTAAACCTGCTGTTAAACATGGTAAAAAAGAAAAAGGTATCTCTGCGTTATTAGTGTAAGCACCTGAATCTTTCATTCTTAGCATAGCATAATAAACTACAGTATAGGCTACGTCTGCCGCTGGATATAAATACAAAGTAGGGTTAATAGTCTTTTCAAAATAAAATTGGGTAGGTCTCCCACCAGAAGTTTTAACTGTATAATTTAAATACGTTGAACGACTAATAGGAGAACATGAATATTCATTATTACTTGAATCACGAATAACCATATCGGTTATTTCTACAATTTCAGATGCAGCGTTTGCACCTGAGCCATACAAAGCAGTGCCAGATAAACTGGTTGTATCTGCTGCTAACGCAGCAGTTTGTTTTTTTATAGTCCATAGATTAAGTCCTCTATTAGACCATTCAGCTAATAAAAGATTTAAAGATCTACGAGCAGTTTTTAATTCATAACCACTTCGATCTTGTAATCCACAGCGTTCAAAAGCCTCTTCAACAATTTCACTTATTGAAAGATCAAAATCAGCAGTACTGGCATAAGTTGGCATCCTCTATCTATTACCTAAATTTGGTTTAGATGGTTGTTTTTTAAAACCTTTTCTCTTACCAATTTCTTTTCTTTTAGAATAACCAGAAGCTGCCGCTGACCTTCCTGTTGGAATGTCTTTTTTCGCTCTTGCTCTTCTAGCTTTCTCTGCTTTCATAATAGCAGAATCTTTTGCCACGCTACTTTTTTTACCAGGTATAATCATGCTTGGACTTCTATCAATTGGTTTATTGTAAGAAGGTGTTTTAGTTTTAGGTGGTTTAGGTTTAGGTTTAGGTTTAATTCGATTTCCTGGCATAGATTTCTTTGAATGAAGAGGAAGACCAGGTTTCTTTTTGTGATGTTCTCCTTTTGAAGTTTTATCTCTATGAGCTGGATGTTTACTTAATCCACCAATTCTCATTTTAGCTACTCCACCTTTCTTAAAGCCTCGATTGAGTTCTCCTATAACTCTTTTTTTCTCAGCTCTTCGATTAGGGTTCATACGCTCTGCATCAATTCTACCTACTTCTTCTAGTAAATTTCTTCTAGCAGCTCCGCCACGTTTCATTCCCATTGGTCCACGGTCCTTTAACATAGTAGGCATACGTTTTGATCTTTCACCAACTCCGTATCCTCTTGAATACATCATGTCACCTGTACGACCACCCATATTCATTTTCTTAACTTTTCCACCGCCTCTCATTTTAGCGGTTTTTTTAACAGTTCCACCGCCTCTCATTTTAGCGGTTTTTTTAACTCTTCCTCCACCTCGCATTTTAGCGGTTTTCTTTTTACCCATCATGATAGACCTCCATTGATCTGTTTGTATTTATTAGCACGTGATACTACGACGTCTCGATAGTATTCGTCAGGCCACATTTTATAATAACCTTGCTTGTGCAATTTATCAGAAGCTTGCTGTAATTGCGAGAACTTTTGTACTAACATCATAGAATATTTATAATCAGGTCCCGATACATTTACATCCTTATTGGGGGAAACAAGGAACTTTTGTTCTTCTTCGGTTGCAGGATTAGAGGGGTGAAAACTCATAAAATAGAAGTCTTTTCTATTATACCACTCATTAAAATCTTCAGTAGCCATATGAAGTTCATCAGGAGAATAACTAAAATAAGGATCACAAAATATTAATATTTCTTTCTTAGTAAAGTCTAAATTTTTAAGACAGTCATTTAATTCTTTTTTATATGTGCTGTGTTTGGTTTTAACGGCAACCCATACTTTTTTATCCATCCAAGCTTTTTTAGCAAAAGGACATGCAGGCACTCCACCTAAATGAAGATTGGGAACTTCTAGAAAATGTTTAGACCAAAGTCTAACATCTTCAATTATTTGTTGCCTTGTCGGTTGTAGCTTTTCCATGATTTTAACTTATGTTTATTTTTAGGTTTAGATCTTGAAGAATGACCAATTGAAGTTCTTTTTTTAACTGGTGTAAAATATTGATTATTAGGTAGTTTTGGAGCCATATTTTATAAATAAGTAATAGCACCCATAACCCATAAGGTACCAAAGAATATATAAGCTATTGTTACTGGTTCCATTATTTACGCTCTATAATTTTTCTTATTTTAAGTATGCCTTCTGAGTCTGGTTCTAACTCTGCCACTACTTGACCACATTCATAACGAATAACATTTGTCCTGCTCTCTGATAAGTTGCGCTCACTTTCTCTCTTAACTTTAAGGCAATGTGATAAACCATCTGTTTTCATAAACCCATCCATAGACCCGTTTACTATCATCATCATTGCGAATACTGTTTCAACTACCATTGTATCTTACCTTATCTTTTAACGTCTCTACATCCCTTTGTAGTTTTTCAACCTGTGTTTTTAAGAAGTCTATATTTATATTATTACTTTCAATAGACTGTATTTCTTTTTCCATGACTTCATTTTGTCCTGCAACAAATTCTAACAACATGTACTGCTCCTGATCGACTGGCGTCTGCTCAGCTTTTTTAAGTAAGTCAGCTTCCATTAATTGTCTTGCAGTCTCAAGTTCTGTCAGCCTTTGAGTCAAATCGCTGTAGGCAAAGATCCCAATCCCTATGGCCATGATTAGGCCAATTAAATTTCTCATGGGCATGCTTATAGCTGTGTTATCTGATATTTTCATGATGCTCCTAATGGGTTTTCTAAAGCACGTTTAATCCTTTTATCCATTTTTTCTTCTAACTCTTTTTGGGCTAGTTTTATTTTTTCTTCTAATTTTTTCATATCATCTTCAAGAGTATTAATTGTAGATTTTAAATCTTTAGCATTATCTCTTGAATCTTCTTTTACTTGTTGTTCAACATCATTAACAATTGATTCAACTCTACGCACATCTTGTCTTAAATCATTTTTTAATTCATTGGCTACATCAGACACTAATCTTATTTCTTGCATCATCATTTCCATTTCACCCATTAACATTTCAATTTCTGTTTGAAGTAATTCCGTTTTGCTTTCCATTTCTTCTTTTGTTAATGCAATGTTTTTATCAAACTCAGATAAATCTGGAGCAACATAATTTTGTATTTGTTCTTTCATGTTAAGGTAGTCTTTATAAAATTCAAAGCCTCCCCACAGTCCACCACCAAGTGTAGTTAATGCTGTAAGTATAACAAATATTTTGCCCCCTCTAAATTTCAGTCCAGCAAATTCAAACTCTGCCATTGCTACTCCGAATCCATCTGCCATTGACTATCAATCATTTCATTTATAAGTCCTTCACTTCCAGCGAATAACAAATATTGTCCTATATTATTATTAGGTATTTGTGTGTCTGGTATAATCATATCTGTAAAAAATCCTTCTCGATCATCTAATTGTTTTTGTGCGTCAAAAAAAGTTTTCGTATCTCCTAAAACTTGCATGACTATTAGTGTTTTTAACTGATTTGTTGAATCATATCTACCTTTATCGCCCATCTTTTTTACGATCTTTTTAGCAGCTTTTTCTTTTTGTTCTTGTTTCTTTTCTGGTTCTTTTTTTACTATTTCTTTTTTTACAGGTTTTTCTTCGGTTTCACCTTTATCTTCTGGTTCTTCCAAATCTTCTGGTTGATCTTCATCTGCATTAACCTCTGGTGAGCTTTCTTCAGCCTCTGGCTCTTCAGCCACATTTTCTTTAGGTTCTTTAGTAGGTTCATTAATAGGTTCATCTTTTACCTCCTCCATTTCTGGTTTAGATTCTGGTTCCATTTCAGGTTCAGGCATTTCAGGTTCAGGCATTTCCATGTCTGGATCTGGTAATTCTAAATCAGGCATTTCCATTTCCATTTCTATTTCCATATTAGCCATTTCCATTTCCATTTCCATTTCAGGCATTTCCATATCAGGCATTTCCATTTCAAAATCCATCTCAAAATCAAATTCCATTTCCATTTCTATCTCAACAGTTTCATAAGACATTTCCATATCAGGTTCTTCAAACTCAGGTTCAAAATATAAATCATCACCCGGTGCATCTACTACATCATTATGTTCAAAAATATTTTCTACAATATCTATAACTTCTGTTTCTGTACTACCACCATATGCTACCCACATTTCAACACTAAGTATATGTTCTGTAACTATTTGACTGACAACGTTATAGAGCACATTAACTGTAACATCATCGAACAAGGGTCCGATTGCTAGATTAATATCTCTACCTCCAATTTCTATAGTTAATGTTGTAATTCCTCCTGCAAAATCAAAACCACTTTCATAAGTTTGATAACCACTATTAACACCTGATTCTGATAATATATCTGTTCCACTAAAGACTGATGTATTTCCATCCTTACCTGTAATGTGCATATAGATTCTATCCTGTGAATCTTGCTTATCTACTTTTATTGAATAATTAGTTCTTCCTCCATTTTGTATATCAAGATCTGATATATCAATTGTTTGTATGAATGTCGTGCCCATGCCCGGTACACCTTGTGTCGATGTGCTATTGCCACTACCAGTTATTTGTGCACATTTATCGGCACCTAAATTATAACAACTATTGCCAGAAGGCATTGATGCAGGACCTTGGCCTCCCCAGTCCAAATCCATGTCACCTTCATATTTTGATGATGAAACATAACCAGCATCTCCATCAAGAATATCTCCTGAATCTTCATTAGTTGTAGTTATTGTTGTGGTTGTAGTGGTAGTTTCTGTTGTAACTGTATATCCGTCAGCTTCATATTCAATGGTTTCTACTTCATCTATAACAATGGTTTCTTCGACTCCTGGCGTACATAATCCTGTTGCGGTAACAGGACATTCTGCTCTAAGGGGCGAATGCCACGATACCAGAATGCATAGCCATACCCAATACAATAAATTTAAGAAGTTTTTGCCCATCTGTTAGTCCACTTGTTTGTTGTTCTTTTTGTTTAATTTCTATTTGTTTAAATACTTGTGATCCTTCAGGTACTAAAGCAGGATTTTTTTCCCATCCTTCTTTTGCTTCTTCACCAATAGAACCCATATACGGACAATATGTGCCTGCCATATACATTGCATCCCACACACGAGGATCAGCACAAAGTGTTGACACTGCGGCCACCTTCATGCCCATCGAGTAAAGTGAGCGACTTAATTTTATACGTTCACAATTTTCGTCTGTAATAGTAATTCCGCTGCTAATACCGAGAATCTGAGTTTGCACCGCACCTGCTGCCGCTGTCTTACACACGTCAGAATTGTTTACAACAACACTTGGTGAGTTTGCCGTCGGCACGGATTTATCCGTCACAACGGTAGAACTTACTGTATTTGTATCTGCTCCATTAGCGCTAGTAATAGCACTAAAAACTAAAACAAAACACAATGCAAGGAAAAGAATTCTCATTTAACATTTCCATCTTTTTCTTGCTTGACGTAATCTTGAATTAGGATTTTTTGCAGCTTTAGGAAATTGTTTCATTTGACCTGCACTTCTAGCACAATATGATTTTCTTCTTTTAGCAGCTTTAGATCCTTTTTTAACTTTACCTGTTACGGCTGTTTTTAATTTAGAACCAGGGTTCTCACGTCTGTAACGTG
>Ga0256382_1000044_pt1 | contig 7451 bp, 2 predicted proteins | sample LS1750viralmetaG_FD_189072 | JGI IMG/M metagenome (GOLD analysis project Ga0256382, IMG submission 189072) | Seawater viral communities from deep brine pools at the bottom of the Mediterranean Sea - LS1 750m | ecosystem: Environmental > Aquatic > Marine > Mesopelagic | place: Mediterranean Sea...
GAGAACCTGAAGTACCTGATGAAGCTGCTTTACCTGAGGTACCATCTGTACCAGCAGTACCACTAGATCCTGAAAGAACTGAAGTTGCATTAGCTCCTTCTGTACCATCTGTTCCTGTTGAGCCACTAGATCCTGATGAGCTACTATTTCCTGATGAACCATTATTTCCATCAGAACCCCTTGAACCTGACGAGCCAGTAGAACCTGAAGTACCACTATCTGCACTTAAACCACCTGCTCCTTCATCACCATTAGAACCATCTGAACCTGAAGATCCTGAAGTACCTGAACCTTCTCCACTTTCACCACTTGCTCCTGCATCACCATCTGATCCTGCAGAACCTCCTGAACCTGATGAACCTGATGAAGCTGCTTTACCTGAAGTACCATCTGTTCCTGCTGTACCACTAGACCCTGAAAGAACTGAAGTAGCATTATCTCCTGTTGTACCATCTGTTCCTGTTGAACCTGATGAACCTGATGAACCACTATCCCCTGATGAACCATTGTTTCCATCAGAACCTCTTGAACCTGAAGAGCCAGTAGATCCTGAAGAACCACTTAAATTACTTTGACCATCTGCTCCTTCATCTCCATCTGATCCTTGTGTACCTGAAGTACCTGAAGTACCTCCTGCTGCACCTGATTCTCCTGATCCACCTTGACCACCACTAGAACCTGCAGAACCTCCTGTACCACTTGAACCTGAAGAACCTGAATCATTTGATAAACCATCTTCTCCAACTTCCCCATCAGAACCACTAGAACCTGAAGTTCCTGAAGTTCCTGATGAAGCTGAATTACCTGAAGTACCTCTTGAACCTGTTGAACCAGAACTACCGCTTGTACCAGAATCTCCACTTACTAAAGCACTACCATCTGTACCTCCTGTTCCTGTAGAACCACTAGAACCTGAAGAACCTGCAGAACCACTATCACCACTTCCTCCATCATTTCCATCATTACCACCAGATCCATTTGTACCACTAGAACCTGAAGAGCCACTGTCTCCTGATTCTTCACTTACACCTGAAGTACCTAATACTCCTGAAGTACCATCTGTTCCTGAGGATCCTGATGAGCCACTAGAAGCTGAAGTACCATCACTTCCATTTTTACCTGAAGTACCATCTGTACCAGCAGTACCACTAGAACCTGACTCCATTGATGTTGAATCTTCACCAGTTGTACCTTGAGTACCTGTAGAACCACTAGAACCTGAAGAGCCACTATCTCCAGAAGAGCCACTATCTCCAGAAGAACCTCTTGAACCTGTTGAACCTGAAGATCCTGAAGTACCACTACCACCAGGTCCTGATTCACCACTTTGTCCTTCTTCTCCATCTGTACCATCTGTACCACCTGATCCTGAAGTACCTGAAGAACCTGATCCTGATGGATGATTTGATCCTTCTGAACCACCTGTACCTGAAGTACCACTTGTTGCTGAAGTTGCTGAATTACCTGATAAGCCATCTTCTCCATCAGAACCTTCTGTACCAGTAGTACCTGCAGTACCTGATGAACCACTATCTCCTGCTTCTTCACTTACACCTGAAGTACCTAATACTCCTGAAGTACCATCTGTTCCTGAAGTACCTGATGAACCACTATTACCTGAAGAGCCTCTTGAACCTGAAGAACCAGTAGTACCTGAAGTAGTACTATCTCCACTTACACCACCTGCTCCATCATCTCCATCTGACCCACCTGAACCTGAAGTACCTGAAGTACCTGCTTCACTACTTGATCCTTGTTCTCCATCATCCCCTGAAGTACCACCTGAACCACCTGTTCCTGAAGTTCCTGCAGAACCTGAAGTACCATGACTTCCACCTTTACCTGAAGTACCTCCTGTACCTGCAGTACCTGATGAACCTGATCCTACTGAAGTAGCACTATCACCTGTTGTTCCATCAGTACCTGTAGATCCTGAAGAACCTGAAGAGCCACTAGCTCCTGAAGAACCTTCATCTCCTGAAGAACCTCTTGAACCTGTTGAACCCGAAGAACCACTAGAACCTGATTCATTACTTGATAAATTTTCTCCTTCTGTACCATCTGTACCACTAGATCCTGATGAACCTGAAGAACCACTAGCTCCAGAAGAACCTTCATCTCCTGAAGAACCTCTTGAACCCGAAGAACCTGAAGAACCTGAAGATCCTGATTCTTCACTTGTCATACTTTCTCCACCATCACCTGATGTTCCATCAGTACCTGTAGAACCACTAGAACCTGAAGAGCCGCTATCTCCTGAAGAACCTTCATCAGCTCTTGAACCTGAAGTACCAGTAGTACCCGAAGTACCTGATGAACCTGAGTCACTTCCTGTTCCATCTCCACCTTCTGAACCTGAAGTACCAGTAGTACCTGAAGTACCACTGTCTCCTGATTCTGCACTTACTCCTGAAGTACCTAATACTCCTGTAGTACCATCTGAACCTGTAGTACCTGAAGTTCCTGCAGAATTACTTTCAGCATGTGTTCCTTGTGTACCTGTTGTTCCTGAAGTTCCTGAAGTACCTGACGAATTTGCATCTCCACTAGTACCATCTGTTCCTGTAGAACCACTAGAACCTGAAGAGCCACTTGAACCAGATGACATACCATCTCCACTAGTACCATCTGTACCTTCTGAACCTGAAGTACCTCCTGTACCTGAAGTTCCTGATGAACCTGATTCACCTGAAGTACCTGCAGTACCTTCTGAACCAGCAGAACCAGATGAACCTCCTGATCCTGAAGAACCTGATGAACCTGATCCGGAATCATGTGATTCTCCTTCAGAACCACCTGTTCCTGAAGTACCAGCAGTACCTGAAGTTCCTGATGAACCTGATCCTGATGAATGACTTTCTCCATCTGTACCACCTGAACCTGTAGTACCTGAAGTACCTGATGAACCTGCTGAACTAGCATCTCCACTAGAACCTTCTGTTCCTGAAGAACCTCCTGATCCTGCTGAACCTGAAGATCCTGCTGAACCTGCTGAACCTGAAGACTCACTAGCACCTGAGGTTATAATAAGGCAAATAATGTATTTATTTCCATTTACTAATGTAAATGCAGTACCTGATGTATTTGAAACTGTAATTTCAGTATCAGTAGCATTAACAACAACTGATGAAATAGAATAATATTCAATATTACCTGACCCGGTATCTTCAATCGAAATACCATCTGATGTTGTTAATTGACTATACCAAGGGAAAGAAGCATTATATATTTGTAAGCCTGTTATTGAATTCGTATTTGTGCTATTAGCTCCAAATTGTTGTGTACCACTAGGTCCAGCACTATTAAATATTCCTAAAACACATCCAGTACTTTGACCTGATGTACCTATTGTTCCTGTAGTACCTGAAGTGGCTGAAGAGCCACTATCTCCACTAGTACCATCTGTACCTAAAGATCCTGCTGAACCTGATGAACCTGAAGATCCTGAAGAGCCAGATTCATTTGCATTACCATCATCCCCTCTTGTACCTGTTGTTCCTGAAGTACCTGAAGTACCTGCTGTACTTGATATATTAGCCTCTCCATCTGTACCTTGTGAACCTGTTGTTCCTGATGTACCAGCTGTTCCTGATGATCCTGAAGAAGCACCTTCTCCACTAGTACCATCTGTTCCTGTAGTACCTGAAGTACCACCTGAACCTGCAGAACCACTAGTACCAGATTGACCACTTGATGCTAATAAACAAACAGAATAAGTGTACCCATCATTAAAAGTAAAATTAGTACCTCCTGAGTTAAATAATGTTAATCTAGTAAATCCAGTACCATAAATATTACTATTTATAAATGCTACTTGTCTATAAAAAGTATTACCTGAAGGTGATGGTGCAAATATATCATTTATTGATATCCAATCACCAACTGCTATGTTTGATGTTAACCAAGAATATGTAGTTTCATTAAGGAAAATTTGAGCTACTGATGAAATATTTCCAGATTGACCACCACCAGCACCACTTGTACCTGCTTGTATAGCTATATCTTGGTTATACTGTAAAGGGTTAGCTGCTTCTAATACTCCTGGTTGACATCCATTATTTAATCCTGTTGTACCACCTGTACCTGTTGTACCTGAAGTACCACTAGAACCTGAAGAACCTGCTGAACCTGAAGAAGCACTATCTCCTGCAGTTCCATTTGTACCTTCTGAACCAGATGAACCACTAGAACCTGAAGTAGCAGAGCTTCCTGCTGTTCCTACTGTACCTGTTGTTCCTGATGTTGCTGATGTACCTGAAGTACCTGCTGAAGCAGATTCTCCACTAGTACCATCTGTACCTGTAGTACCTGAAGTACCTGAAGTACCTCCTGTACCTGAAGGTCTTCCCATTCCACCTGAACCTGCTGTTCCTGTTGTTCCTGAAGTACCTGAAGTACCTGCATCACCTGATGTAGCTGTTTTTCCTGTTGTACCAGATGTACCATCACTACCACTATCTCCTGATGTACCATCAAAACCAGTTGTACCGTTAGTACCCGTAGTACCTGATTCTCCCGATGTACCTTCCGAACCATTCCAACCTGAAGTTCCAGATGTTACATTAATATATCCTACAACTTTAGACGCAGGATTATATGTAACTATTGTTGATATATCTTGTAATGGTAATGTTTCTATTGTAAAGTTTTCTGAGCCATAAGGACCAGTAGTTCCATTACCTGTTGGGTCAATTTTAAATCCTACACTACCGGTTACTAAAAAACTACCAGTAATTTCAGCTTTTGGATTAGGTAATTCTGTTGTATCAGAACCAGAATAGGGGAATGTAATACCTGCTGAGTCTGTTAATGTTACTTCAAATCCATAATTTCCTACAGGTTGTATATTAGTTATAGCACTACCTGTTAAATAAACATCAACAACATTAGATTGTACTAATACTGATGAAGCATTGTCTCCATGATAAAAAGATATACCACTACCATATCCTGGTAGATTCGATAATTCTATACTATGGGAATAATCAGATTGACTAACAAAATAAAAATTTAATATACTACCATCTAGTGAACTAGAGTAATACAACGATTGCCAGTTAGTATCAACCTCACCCCAGGTTAATTCTGTTCCTTTATTTAATCTCAGTAATATGTCTGGTACCCAAGGCATTATTCTTTATCGTGTAATTTAGGGTTAATTTCTTCTCTATCGTTATCTAAGTTAATGTATCCAAACATTGCTTCAATATCATCTGTTGTTTTTTCTTCAACTATTACTTGGCTAGCATTACTTATTTTTTTAACTGATGCTAATTGTTTTTGAGTTATATTAGGTACTACATAACCATGTAGTTTCATTGAAAATGTACTTTTAACAACTCTTTCACCACCAGCTGGTAGTTCAACTACATTTGTTATTGAATTAATATTTGCTCTAAATTTAAATCTTTCAGGATCACCCCAATAAGAATCAGATGCATAATTCATAGCTTCTACTATACCATTCATTTGTTCTACATAATAAGTTGAAATTATAAAATCATAATTTAATGTCATATAATCTGGTATAACTACTGCGTAATAATCTTTTTTAGGAGCTCTATTATTTAATATATTAAAATTATCATATTCATTTCTTTTACTATATTTTTTTTCAAATAATTGAACATTATTAGGAAAGTTAGCATCTAATTTATTTGATAAACTTCTTACTTTTTCTATACTCGTCCTCTTAAAAGTAATAAGAGGCATCATTATTTTTCCTTTTTTATCTTGTAAATATCCTTTTTTCTGAACTTGTACCCATCTTTCAGGAGAACCATAATATACAGGTACATTTAATTGAGCACCATTTTGCATAACAGTAGGTTTAATAATTTCTGTTATATAATACATTATAGCTTCATCAACATCTTTTAACCCTAAACTAAAAGGTTTTGTATCATCTCCTCTAAAAGATATTTGATTTCCTCTATTTTTATTTGGAGGATAAGAATTATTATTAGGATTACCGGTTGATGAAAAACCAGGAGCCCCTGCAGGAGGGACGTATGGTTGTTGTTGAGAGATACTTATTTGTCTCTGTGTTTTCGGTGTTGGTTTTTTTCCTATATTAGCCATTATAATAATCTTTCTCTAGTTATACCTACTTTATCTGCTGGTACGTAATGTGTTTTACATACAATTGAATAGTTCCAACCATAATCCTCTAATCCTGGGTTATAAGGATTTGGAGCATTAGGGTAATCTGGATTTTTACCTACAAAATATTCATTAGAAGAGATTGTATCTACTTCATAATATCCATCATTGTACAGTATAATATCTCCTACTTCGGGAACCAAATCAGCTCCATAAGAACTTGTTACAGCATTATTTTGGAATCCACTTCTGTAAGTTCCATATGTACGAGCCATATTATCTCCATTAAAATCTTCTAATTTATTTAATAAATCATCTCTAAGGAATTTAAAGATAATATTCCAAGAAAAGTCAGTACCTAAATCAGTTTCAGGTTGAGATTGTGGATCTCTTTCTATTATAGCATCTAATAATACAGGACCAATGTAATATTTTTCTTCAGCAGATTCTCCATATAAATTTACTTTAGTTTCTTCTAATTTAAACTTATAAAAAGAACATTGCTGAGTGATAATATCACCCATCAATTCTCTATTAATATTTCTGAAAAGACTTATGTCTCTTCCTGATCCAAACATTGCCATATTAACCTATATAAATCGGTCTCGGCACTTTGTCTAATTCTTTCATGACAAAATCCGATTCCAAAGTTCTTCTTTCTAATAATTTTTCTCTAGAGGTTTCATCAAAAAACGCTCTTAATTTTTCTAATAATGCCTCTCTTTCTGCTTTTGCAGCTCCCAGTAAATCTGCTTGATTTAAAGTTACTTCAGCACCTGGTATTGGTACTTGTGTATATTTACCTCTTACATATCCTAACATTTCTTTTGCTAATGCTAAAGTCATTTCAAATATCCATGATCTACCAACGGAATTAATTTCAGAATACTTTGGATTTTTATATGGAACTCCACTTACTGATTTGATTTTTAGATATCCATCTTCAAATGAAGCTGAATTTCTTTCGGAATTTAACATAAATTCAAACCACATATGCCCTGCTGACCCTGATGGGTGCGTACTTCCTGTAAGGAACATAGGAATAGGGAATACTCTTAATACATTATTATGCATTTCAAATGAAAAATTAGACCTTCTAATTGTGTCACTTAATTCTATTTCTTGCATAACCGCTACATCATAATTAATCGGCATCATCATAAAATTAACAGCAGGTGAGTAATTACCCCAACCAAACGAATCCATCATATTCATCATTCCTGTACCTGATCCAACATAAGGGTCAAAAAATTTTATTACTGCAGGTGTTGGTTCGTAAAATACTCTCATTATTTCAATGTCCTTATCTTTATAACCATTTTCTACAGCCCAAGCATTTAAGTCATCTC
>Ga0256382_1000045_pt1 | contig 7423 bp, 9 predicted proteins | sample LS1750viralmetaG_FD_189072 | JGI IMG/M metagenome (GOLD analysis project Ga0256382, IMG submission 189072) | Seawater viral communities from deep brine pools at the bottom of the Mediterranean Sea - LS1 750m | ecosystem: Environmental > Aquatic > Marine > Mesopelagic | place: Mediterranean Sea...
GGGTATGTTATTAGTATCACATCTACGTAGACCTGCAGGAGATAGAGGTCATGAAGATGGTAAGGAGATTACACTTTCACATTTACGTGGTAGTGCAAGTATTGCTCACTTATCTGATGGTGTAATTGGATTAGAAAGAAACCAACAGGATACTGATGAAGTAAAAGCTAACACAACGACACTTAGAATATTAAAGAATAGATATACAGGAGATACAGGTATAGCTACACATTTACATTACAATAAAGAGACAGGTCGTATGAAAGAGATTGACAACCCCTACGAAGTAGAGTATAATGCAGAAGATAATAAAGAGGAGGTACCTTTCTAATGAATTGTTGGCATTGTGGAGCAGAGTTAATATGGGGTGGTGACCATGATATTGACCATGAAGATGAAGATTATTGTATGGAAACAAATTTATCTTGTCATAATTGTGGTGCTTTTGTATTGGTTTATTTACCAAAAACATCTGAAGATAAACAAACTAAATTATGGGAAGAAGCTAAAGAAGAACCAAAAATGTGGGAACATTATTGTGATGAAGAAAAAAGTATGATGGCAGTAGGTAAAGGTGAACCTTGTAATTGGTGTGGAAAGGAGGAGAAAGATTGTGAGAGTTGTTCTTGATATAGAAACAGACGAACTAAATGCTAGTGTAGTTAATTGTATTGTGGCTAAAAATATGGATACAAATGTATATACAGTATTTGACCCAAGTAATATGCACGTATTTAAAAATTGGTCTAAAGATATTGATAAATATATAATGCATAATGGTTTATCTTTTGATGCTCCTGTGTTAAATAGATTATTAGGTGTAGAAATAAAACCTTCACAAGTAACAGATACATTAATATTATCTCAAATGTTTAATCCACTACGAGAAGGTGGTCATAGTCTTGGAGCATGGGGAGATAGATTTAACTTTCCTAAAGGTAGTATAAATAGTTTTGCAACATATACACATGAGTTAAAAAAGTATTGCCAACAAGATGTAGATATAACACATAAGTTATATGAACATTTAAAAAAGGAAGGTCAAGGTTTCTCTAAGTCTTCTATTGATTTAGAACATCAGGTAAGAGTTATTGTAGACCAACAAGAAAAGAATGGTTTTTATCTTGATGTTAGAAAGGCTATGTCTTTATACAATACATTAAGAGATGAAGCAAATGAATTAGAAAAGTGGGGTCGTATACGTTTTGACCCAACAAGAAAAGACTTAAAAACAAAAATAAAATATATACCTTTTAACATAGGTTCTAGACAGCAGATAGCTAACAGACTTATAGAGATAGGTTGGAAACCTAAGAAACATACAGATAAAGGTAATGTGATTGTTAATGAAGAGGTATTAGATGGTATTAATTTACCAGAAGCTAAAAAGATTTCTAGGTACTTGTTACTTCAGAAAAGAATAGCACAAATCAAGTCATGGATAGAAGCATGTGATGACAAAGATAATAGAGTACATGGTAAAGTTCTTACTCTAAAGACTGTAACAGGTCGTATGGCACATCATAGTCCTAACATGGCTCAGATACCTGCTGTTCGTTCTCCATATGGTAAAGAGTGTAGGGAATGTTGGACTGTTGAAAATCCTTACACTCATTCCATTGTAGGAACAGATGCAAGTGGTTTAGAGTTACGTTGTCTTGCACATCTTATGAATGATGCTAATTTTACTGATGAAGTTTTAACAGGAGATATACATACAGCTAATATGAAAATGGCAGGTCTTACAGATAGAGACCAAGCTAAGACATTTATATATGCTTTTATGTATGGTGCAGGTGCTAATAAAATAGGTAAGATAGTTGGTAAGGGTGCAAAAGAAGGACAACAATTAATTGACAGGTTTTTATCTAATATGCCTGCTCTCAAAAGAGTTAGAGATGGTGTTACAAAAGCAGGTATGCGAGGTAAGATAAGAGGTATTGATGGTAGACTATTACATGTACGTTCTCGACATGCTGCATTAAATACATTATTGCAGGGAGCAGGAGCAGTTGTATGTAAACTATGGTTAGTCAATATGAATAAACGTATTCAATCTACAGGAGTAGATGCTAAGTTAGTTGCATCTATACATGATGAATACCAATATGAAGTTGCTAAGAAAGATATAAAAAAGTTTGGTAGCATTACCAAAGATGCTATGAAAGATACAGAGCAACAATTACAAATGAAATGTCCATTAGATAATGAGTGGAAGGAAGGTACAACATGGGCAGAAACACATTAGTAAAAGAATTTGTGGGTAGAAATGACCATAAAGATTATATTAGACGTGGTACTGCAGTAGAAAACTTGTTTGTTGATGAAGCAATTAGGAGAGGTTATGAAACAAAGGTTGCTTCTGCACAACAAAATATGTATGACCATATTGATTTAATTTTAACAAAGGAAGGTGAAACATTTACAGTAGATATAAAAGCTAGAAGAACAGGAACAGATAAGTCAAAAGGTTTTGATGACTTATGGACTGTAGTGGAGTTCAAAAATACTATGGGGGATTCAGGTTGGCTTTATAGTAAAGCTAATTATATTGTTTTTGAACGTGAAAAAGATTTTGTATTTGCAGATACTAAAGAACTTATAAACATGTGTGAAGATGTTGTTGATACAACAGACAGAGTTTCAAGTTTTAGAGATGCAAACTATAAAGTTTGGGGAAGAAGTTATCAAGGTAAAAAAGATTTAATTTCTAGAATAGAAATGTGTAAAATAATTGATTTAAAAAATACATTTATTTGGAAAAAAGGTATTGACTTTGATAATACTTCTGTGATATAATTTAATTTTATTAACAAAAATATAGAAAGGATACACATATGAGTGTACTAAAAGGAAAAGCTTATTGGGCAAGCATTATAAGCCCAAATACTACGTTTGATTCTGATGGAGTTTGGACTGTTGATGTTGGTAATCTTGATGAAAAGAATAAAAAGATTGCTCAAGCTGATGGTCTAAATGTTAAGAATAAGGGTGATGACAGAGGAGACTTTGTTACTATCAAAAGAAAGGTTAGAAGAAAAGATGGTAACATGAACAAAGCTCCAGAGATTGTTGATGCTCAAAAGAGAACCATGATGGGTACTCTTATTGGTAATGGTTCAGATGTAAATGTATTATACTCTAAGTACGATTGGGAGTATGCAGGTAAATCTGGTGTGTCTGCTGATTTAAGAGCAGTACAAGTTACCAACTTGATACCTTACAATGCAGATGCAGATGCAGATAATGCATTTGATGTTGTGCCTGATGGTTTTGTGTCTAATGACGAAACAGATGCAAGGTTTGCTTCTTAACTAAGAAAGGATATGGGGAGTTGTAAAAGGCTCCCCATTTTATTTATTATGAAAACAATAGACACATTAGTTGAGGATATATATAACTTATTTGAACCTAGTATTAAAAATAATATAAAAGAAAAAGACTTAGATAAATATCTAGAACAATTTTCTAAAAGTGTAACTAATAATATTAAAACTGTTTTAAACGAACAACCTAGAAAGAAAAGAAAATTATCTTTATCTTCTATAGGTAAACCTACTAGACAGTTATGGTATGATAAACATTCTAATTCAGAAGCAAGACCTATTAGTCCATCTACTAGAATTAAATTTTTATATGGACATATACTAGAAGACTTACTTATATTATTATCTAGAGTTGCAGGTCACACAGTTACAGAAGAACAAAAACAAGTAGATGTGGAAGGTATAAAAGGACATCAGGATTGTAAGATAGATGGTGAATTAGTTGATTGTAAGAGTGCTAGTGGTTATAGTTTTAGGAAATTTGCTAATAATAATTTAGCATCTGATGACCCCTTTGGTTATATAGCACAAATATCTGCATACTCTGAAGGTAATAATGTAGATGAAGCATATTTTTTAGCAATAGATAAACAAAATGGTAGTCTTGCTTTGACTAGAGTACATAGTTTGGAGATGATAAATGCAAAAGAAAGAGTACAGTATCTTAAAAAGACATTGGAAAGTAAAAGAGTTCCTGATAGATGTTATAGTGATATTCCTGAAGGTAGTTCTGGTAATAGGAAGCTTGCTATTGGTTGTGTTTTTTGTCCTCATAAAAGAGAGTGTTGGTCTGATGCTAACAATGGTAAAGGACTTCGTGCTTTCAAGTATGAAAAAGGTACAACATATCTTTCACATGTTGCAAAAGAACCTAGGGTTCAAGAAATAATTAATTGGTAAAGGAAAAATATGGCAATAAAAACACATATATTAGAAGCAGTTCATTCTCATTACACAGCAGAAAGAGATAAAGCTTTAGCAAATATTAAGATACATATTAATAATCCTGTGGGTGTTGGTGAACATCCTAAGATTATAGAAGATGTAATTGAGTTAGTGCATAAAGCATCTGAAGCACAAGATGCAATAGAGATGTTATCAACTATAGTAAATGATGAAAAAGAAAATTGATATATTTTTAGATGTAGAATATAACAAACAAGAATTACCAGAACGAGGTTTGTTTCTATCTGTTATTTTACAAGCATTATTAGATGCTACTAATAGTAAAAGTAAAGTACATAAAGATAGAGCAATAGCATGGTTTTTTTGTAGTGTTGGTGTTACGTGTGATAACTTTGAGCAAGTATGTGAGCATGCAGGATTAAGTCCTACATACACAAGAAGTTTTGCATACAAAGTTATTCACTCACCAGATTTAAAATATGTTAGACAAAGAATAAAAAAGATGATATAATATGACTTTTGATTTATTAACTTGTTTTATTACAGGAATAATACTAGGTATGTTTATTGTTTTAATAGCATACTTTTTAACTAGATTATAGGAGAGAATATGGGATTAATGGATAAAGCTATTAAAGAAATAGTAAAAGATACAAAAGGTTTTAAGAAAACAAATATAGAAAAAGAAGCTAAGATTGCTACAGATAGACAGGTAGGTGGTGACCATTATAAAACATGTAAGATACAACCTGTTGATTATATTGTAGAAAATAACCTTACCTTTCTTGAAGGTAATGTAGTAAAATATATTACAAGACATAGAAGAAAAGGTGAAGGTGCAAGAGACATTGAAAAAGTTATACATTATTGTGAATTAATATTGGAGAAAGATTATGGTAGGGAATAATTATTTACCAACAGAGTATCAGACGTTTATTCATGCGTCTAGATATGCACGTTGGCTACCTGATGATGGTAGAAGAGAGACATGGATAGAAACAGTATCTAGATTTAGTAATTTTATGCAAGGTCATTTAGATAAAAACTTAGGTGTGGTACTAGATAGTGAAGTATGGAGAAGAATAGAAGATAGTATTATAGGTTTATCTGTTATGCCATCTATGAGAGCATTGATGACTGCAGGAAATGCATTAGAAAGAGAAAACATTGCAGGCTATAATTGTTCTTATATTCCTATTGATAATCCAAAAGCATTTGATGAAGTATTATACATACTTATGAATGGCACAGGTGTAGGTTTTTCTGTTGAAAGACAATACATAGATAAGTTACCTACAATACCAGATAGAGAGTTTGAAAAGACAGATGATGTTGTTTCTGTTAATGATTCAAAAGAAGGTTGGGCAAGAGCATTTAAAGATTTAGTATCCTATTTGTATACTTGTAGAATACCTAAGATAAATATAAGTAAGGTTAGACCTGCAGGTGCTAGATTAAAAACATTTGGTGGTAGAGCTAGTGGTCCTCAACCTTTAGTTAATTTATTCGATTTTACTATTGATAAGTTTAAAAATGCTAAAGGTAGAAAACTATCCTCTATGGAGTGTCATGATATTGTTTGTAAAACAGGTGAGGTTGTGGTTGTAGGTGGTGTGCGTAGGTCAGCTCTTATATCTCTGTCTAATTTATCAGACCAGAGATTAAGAGTTGCCAAGTCTGGTGCGTGGTGGGAAACTAATCCAGAAAGAGCATTAGCTAATAACTCTGTAGCATATACAGAGAAACCAGATGCAGGTATATTTATGAAAGAATGGTTAGCATTATATGAAAGTAAATCTGGTGAACGTGGTATCTTTAATAGAAAGTCTGCTCAAGATAAAGCTAGAGAGAATGGTAGACGTAATGCTGATTGGGACTTTGGAACTAATCCTTGTAGTGAGATTATATTAAGACCTAATCAATTTTGTAATCTTACAGAGGTAGTTGTAAGACCTACAGATACAGAAGAAACATTACACGATAAGATAGAAGTAGCTACTATATTAGGTACAATACAAGCTACACTTACAGACTTTGGTTATCTTAGAAAAAGATGGCAAAATAATACAGAAGAAGAAAGATTGCTAGGTGTATCTCTTACAGGTATTATGGATAATAGTTTACTATCTAGAATGAGAACTCAGTTACCAGATGTATTAGGTAAGATGAGACATAAAGCTGTAATAACTAATGAAGAGTGGTCAAAGAAGTTAGGTATACCACAATCAACAGCTATTACTTGTGTTAAACCTTCTGGTACAGTTAGTCAATTAGTTGACTCTGCTAGTGGTATTCATGCTAGACACAATCCTTACTACATTAGAACAGTAAGAGGAGATAAGAAAGACCCATTAACACAGTTTATGGCAGACCAAGGCATACCTTGTGAAGATGATGTTATGCAACCTAATAACTCTGTATTTTCTTTTCCTATGAAAGCAGACTCTAGTGCTATTTTTAGATATACTATGACTGCTATTGAACAGTTAGAGATATGGAAATGTTATGCACAACATTGGTGTGAGCATAAACCATCAGTAACTATATCTGTTAAGGAACATGAATGGATTAATGTAGGTAATTGGTGTTGGGATAATTTTGATACACTATCTGGTATATCATTCTTACCTTTCTCAGACCATACATATCAACAAGCTCCTTATCAAGATATAGATGAAGTGCAATACAATGATTTACAAGCTAAGATGCCAAAAGATATTGACTGGAATAAGCTGCAAGATTATGAAACAGAAGATAATACAAGAGGTTCACAAGAGTTAGCGTGTAAAGCAGGTTCTTGTGAGTTAGTTGATATATAATTAGAAAGGAAAAAATGTATAAACAATATAAAGTAACAATTTTAGATACACACATAACAGAAAGAGATATAATTGTTCAATCAAATGACAAGCTATCATTAAAAGAAATAGAAAAGTATGCTTTTTTAGACAATGAAGTGTATAAAATTATGGAAGAAAATAATGAACCAGTAGAGGAATGTTCTGAATTACATAGACATTATCGTACTAGATATGAAAAAGAAATATTTAAAACAAAAGGAATTAAAGTAAAAGATAATCTCCCTACTAAAAATGTAAAATATAAATCACATAAAACAATATGTGAAATTATAAAAGGTGTAAATGATTTACAAACTTCACAAGAAAGACTTGAATTTTATAAAAAAATTC